>ERZ1034873.619-NODE-619-length-17759-cov-10.863816_pt1 | contig 17759 bp, 29 predicted proteins | sample MGYA00520689_ERZ1034873 | MGnify/ENA primary metagenome ERZ1034873 (study PRJEB33766, sample SAMN09781722) | gut metagenome | biome: gut microbiome | host: Homo sapiens | place: Madagascar | study: EMG produced TPA metagenomics assembly of the PRJNA485056 data...
GCGCTTTTCCCGATATTTTGGAAAATGCGCACCAGTTCGTCGGCATCTTTCTTCGTTTGTGAAGTGTCAACAGTAGCCACGAAATTTAATCGTCCGTTATCTTGATTCATCGTATAATCGTCTATCTAATTCTATAAATAGTTTCCTCGTCGTTTGCGCTTTGAAAGTTGTTAGGGTCGCTTGCGTCTATCGATGCGTCCCATTCTTCCTCTTTTTCATCGTCATAATGTGGCAATGCCCTCGCATACATCATGGCGTTGCGATAACTAATATCGTACAGCACGCTATCAATAGGCATGTTTAGCGACTTCGCCCAGCCTATCACGAAACCCCACGCACTGCATCGCTCTTGCCCATTTCCTCGTTTGGCTTCGTTAGACTTGTTGCGGATAGGGAAATGGTAATACCGAAAAAATCTGCGACCTGCATACTGCCTAAAAGCGTTATAAGCAAATCTCGCAACTCAACGATGCTCATTCTTTCGCTCACGACACTCGCCAGCCAATCAACCTCTCGCAACGTGATTGTTTCTTTCACGGTGCAAATGTCGTCTGCCGTTTTGCGCAGTTGCCACCAGTGTCTTTTTTTCGCCTTAACAACGTAGCGTGTTTGGCTTACGATTCTGTTTTCCGCCAAACGCCTTGCGCCAAGTATCAGAGTCGCAACTATCTTGCCTATAATATTGCAGTCTTTCGCATTGCGCAACACCTCGGAAAGCACATCGGTTGCCTCAATGTCAAATGCTGGCAGGTAACTAATATATTTGCTCGCCTTGATTAGTGTGGCGATGGTAGGCTGTGCCACTTCAAACCTTGTGCCGTCAATCGTTACCACGATAGGCTCTTGCAGTATAGCATCAGCCACTTTCGCCTCGGCAGTCTGCTCGTATTTTCGCTTTTTCGTCATTTGTTTTTCTGAGAATTAAAAAGCGGATAACCAACGCCTATTATCAGCGATAGGCTATCCGCCACATAAATTTGGAGAGTGTGTTGCTTTATGATTTCTTTACGGTAAAACGCTTGTACCAGTAGCCAGCCGCACCGTCAAGAATACCAAATGTCAAGTCGGCATAATTGCCCTCTTGTGTTGAGTAGCCGAATTGGAAAGATACCGAGCATTTAGGCGCACGAATACCCTTTGCGCCATCGTGTGCAGGTGTGACCTCAACTGAGAAATACTTCGACACAACGTGCGACTTAACATTGAACTCGCCAGTTGCAGCACTACTTGTTTCCGCCTCGCCAAGCCCAAGCAACTTGAAAAGTTCATCGTCAGGCTCGATGATGCGTGTTTTCAGCGTCAATGCGCCTGGCAGTTTTTCGTAGCCTACACGTTGACCGCCCTCTTTAATTGCCTCCAGCACATCGCCATCTTCGCTTTCAAGCGTTGTGCTTTGATATTTAGGCTCTTTAATTTCGGTCAATTCAGTAGCCATTGTTTCGCCATCGGGAGTTGCACCAATCTTGATGGTGCATTCGCTCCAAGCCATTACTTTATTCATAACCTTATTATCGTTTATTTATTAATTTTCTATTGTTTCGTAAGCCAGCATAACGCTAACGAAATGCTGATTAATCTCTGTTTGCGCCTGTGTCATAATCGACTGGCGAAGCCCTATCTTGTAATTCGTCATTGAGACTTTTACATCATCAACGAACGCAGCACATAACGCCTCCAACTCCATTGCCCTTGCTATATCCTCAACCATCACGCCATTGCCGTAAGGGTCAACATCAGGAAAATAAACGAGCAGCGTTACAACGCCCGAAGCCGTCTGTCCGTCAGTCGTGCCATACGTGAACACCACCTCAACATCCTCCAACATACTATCTCGCTCTCGTGTGCCGTCGTAGTAGATGCGACCGCTGATATTGCGTGCAAGTTCACTCTCACGCAATGCGTTATAGATGTCTCGTTGTACCGTCTTGCTCGTTACCATTCCTGCTGTATCGTCTTTAGTAGTTTTGCAACTTCGTTGATTGCGAAATCCTCTGCTTCAATTAGCACGTTGTAGCCTTTGTTCTGCACGAATGCGGCGTACTCCATACCAGCCACAACAATGAGCGCAATGCCTTGCGGAAACTTCGCCGCCAGTTCCTCGGCGTAGGCTTTACCGCTTGAACCGCCAGCACTGCCATCGCCATCTGCACCGTTTCCGCACGAAGAAAATCCGCTACTACCATATATCATGCCGTCAACGACAATTATAAAACCTGTTGATGAACGGAGATTGTTCGTCCTATCGGTGTATTGCTTGCCTGTGTAGCCTCGTGCTACATTTACGGCTTTTTCGCCCACCAGTCGCAACCGCTCAATCATCGCCGTGCGCTGGTTGTCGATTGCGTCGCTGATAGTCGATTGCAACGCTGATAGCGGTGTCGTCATCTTAATGCCCATCAGTTAGGTGTTATTTATTGCTGATTTAGCGTCTGACGCATTCAAATCGCAAAACTATACACTTACATATATTTTTATTTTCGAGCCGCCAAATCGCAAATATGGCGTTATACAAGTATTCGGTATTGTCCGACGGCTTGCAACGGCTCAATGCTCATTACACTAAACTCGCCAATGGTTCTGCCTCGGTCATCAGTCAATCGCAACTGCTCGCCAAGTTCAACGCCATCACCAGCCTCGATAAGTATCTCATAACTTACCGATGTGAAGTGTCCGCCTGAACTCGTGCGCCCTCGCCACGAGAAACTATTAGCCCACCATTGGCATCTGATTGGCTTGCCAAAGGAAAAGGTTGGTGGCACTGGCATACCGTTGTCGTCAATGCCACCTGCCTTTTTTCGCTTCACCTCGATATGCCCATTCTCGATTATCATAGCCGTGAACCTTTATAGCCGTAAACGACTGCGCCCGATTTCGCATCTTCGCCAACTTGGTCGTAAAGAGCAGAAGCCGAAGCACGCAACGCCTTGCGCTCGAACTCGCTAAAACTATAATTTTGCCCACCTTGCGACACATTCGGAGCCTGTGCCAACCACATCAGCACATCGGCTTTTGCGCCGATATACTCCGTGCTTGCCAGTAGTTCTGCCGTGGCTTCATCGTCAACGTAAACGCCACGGTTGATTGCTATCTCACTGATAGCGGCTGCTGGAATAGGATAGGCGTTAAGTCCACGCAGACAATCGTAAACAGTCATAACACCAACGCTTTATTACTTATAACTAAAATCGTTATTGCCGTCAACCTTAACATACACGTTGCGATATGCGCTGTCAAGCACTGGCAATACGTCTGCTTGACCGATGGTGATTTCGGCTGTTGGCTCGCATGTGCCGTACTTCTTGATTACGCAATGCGCACGCTCGGCACGAATGATGGCAGGGTTGTTTTCCGCCAAGATGTCGTATTGGGTAGTTCCGAGGCGTTCAGATTCCGAGAGCACCAACACATTGTCGGCAAACGGATTCTCGCTCTTTTGAGTGCCGTCTGCGAACTCGGTGGTGATGGTCTGGTCAATCACACGCAACTGAATGCCATTCAACCACGCCTGACGAGAGAGCATCACATTAACGGTTGCAAGGTCGGGCGTTTGTGGAATGTTCGCCAAGTTGTTGAGGTAACTTGCACAAGCCTTGATGACGCTCTCGTTAGATGCGATTGCGTAGAATGTATCAAGGTTCACGAATGCGAACTTTGGCGAAAGGTTCATATCCTTTGCGCTCTTAACAAGTTTCACGAAGTCGGCGATGATGTCAGACGATTTTTGTGTCCAGTCGCTTGCGGTAGCGACCTTTTTATCATCGTCAACCATGTAGTCCATATTAGCCTCGAACGATGCGGAGTTTTTGCCGTCCGCCTTGAATACGCCAGCGTGCGAAAGTGTTTGGAAAGCGATTTTTTCAATTTCCGACTGCACGGCGTTGAAACAGAAGTCGACATCGCCACCCCAATATTCCACCAGTTTTGAAGCGTCGGCATCGTTTGCCAATGCCAATGCTGTCTGATAGTCCTTCAAGTCTTTGCGTGTCATTTCACGGCTCACGGCTATATATGGAATGTCGCCTTGTGCCACATCGAAGATTGGTCTGCGCTTGCGAACGATTGTACCATTATCGGAGTGAATGTCAGCCGCCACATTCTTACCATCGAGTTGATTTTCAAGCATACGCCACGAGAAGCCATTCACACGCTTCACTGGGAAGTGTGTGCCGAAGTAGAACTTCGATGCGTCCGCCGTGTTAACTCTCGCCTGTACCATTTGGGCTGTAAGCCCAACGATGAGTGAATTGGTGATTTGTCCTGTTGCCATAATCTTCTACCTCCTTTTATTTTGCGATGTTAACAATGCCTTTCATCTTATTAATCACAGATGCAGGTGCTTGCAGATTGGCTGTAACGCCAATAAGCCACGCATCGACATCTACGAAGTCACCCTCTGCGTCTTTGCTTGTGCCAGCCACAGCGAATGGCTCGTACAGCAAAACACTGTCATTACTGGTTGTAGCCGCTTTCGCAGCCACAATGCTTTCCCCAACTTTCACTTTGCCGATAGCGTCTGAAAGTGTAAGCACATCATACGCCTTGTTGCTGTCGTCGATAGCAGTAATCTTGCTTGCGACTGCTCCAGCGTCTTTTGTCACTGATTGACCGACGGCGAAATTGTGGAACTTCGCCACCTTGACACTCTTTGCGGTTGCGCCTAACGCTTCAACGCACAACGCCGTAGGCAAAATGTGATATTTGCCATCGGCTACTGCGATGATAGCACCCTCGGCGATAGCACCACTTGGAATGTCCGCCTTGGCGATACTAACACCGCCTCGCACATCAGCAATGCGGTGCATCAGCACCTTACGCTGGTGTTGGTCTTTTTTTCTTTTTACGAACATTTTTCTAATCGTTAAAAAAATACTTGAATTTCGGTTTTTTCTCTCTCGTTTGCCAGTCCGCATTAAAATGGTTGCTCGCCAGCCTTGACAACGCCCTCTCGCTTTGCGATTGCGCTCATCTGCTCTTCGCTCAACTCTTTCGTGCTTACTGGACCCGACACGAATTTAGGCTGTTGGAATACTGCTCCATTCGCCTTTTGCGCTTGCGCCAGTTGTTCGACTTCGGCACTAATTTCGTTTTTGAGCGATGTGTAATCTTCCTCGCTCAATCCGTCAACACTAATTCTGCCATACGGCTTCCTCAATGCTTCGGGCAACTTTTCCACGATTTTGCCGATTTCCCCCATTCGTGTCTTGGTGATACCTTTCGCTTCGATTCCGTCAAGCCTTGCTTTCAACAATTCGTTTTGTGATTTCAATTCTCGGAGCAGTTCTGCGACTTCGCCCCCACCGTTATTTTCGTTTTGTGGTTGCGTGTTCTGTTGCTGTTGTGCTTGCTTCTGAACTTCGATAGCCTTGCCGTCTTTCAGCCCATGCTTGCGCTCATAGTTGCGCACTGCGCTCAACGAAGCCTCCGTAGCTCTGCTATCGCCATACATTTCAAGCACTTGTGCGAAAGTGCAACCATCAACGGCTGCGCTTGCGTCTGTTGCAGTCTTTGCCAGTTTGTCGGCAACCCTGCCAATGGTTGCATCGTCAACCCCCTCGAATTTGGTTTTGAGCAATGCAAAAATTTCGTCTCTAATCATGATTATGTAATACTTGAATTTCGGTTATATCGCAAATATAGTCATATTTTAGCATGTGATAACATTAATATTTGTTAAATATAATCGGATAAGGTTATATTTGTTACATAATACTTGCACATTGTCATTTTATTTGGCTATTTTTGCATCGCAAAAACAAAAACAAAAAACGCAATTATGGGAAATCTTAACTACACTTCACGGTACATAAACCGTAACTTCCTGCTGAAAGTGGCAGGTATCGACAACAAAGGAAATCGCATCAACACATTGGTAGGCGTTACAGGTATGGTTGCGCTAATAGGAGTTGACCTATTCAACAAGTTTATAGACCGAGCAATCAACGCTGGCGATGATAAGTGTGTGTGTCGCCTACGCCGTGGAATCCGAGTAACATTGTATAGCAAGTAATCATATAATAACAACAATCAAAAACAAAACAAAAATGGTAACAAAAACAAACGTAAAAATCACTCCCGACTGGGATCGTGATGGTTTTCTTATCATCACCAACGCATCTACATTGAAGCGATACAAGGAATTGTTGGATAGCAAACAATCTATCCGCTTCGAGGACTTCGACATGTTCTGCGCTTTCACCGATGAACAATTCAATCTCGGCTTGAAGTCAATTCGTCCACTGAATGACGGAGAGAAAATCTGCTCGATTGGTGCTGGCGTGTTCGGCACGAAAGACGGCATTGATAGGTTCTTTAAAGCACAAAGGAAAACAGACGACATCATCGCCGAAGAATGCAACCCACAAGAAGTGTATTATTACGAATACAACAACTATGAGAGTTGCATTAACTTCGAGGGCGACCTTGATGCTATCCGTAAAGTGGCAAGCATTTGGGGTTGGGAAGTAACCCGAACAATACACCGATTAAGCACATGCTACACGATTGACGAAATAATCGCAATGAAATAGGCTGTGAAATATCGCAAAAACTGCTAAATTTGCGAAAATAAACATTTAAAAATATGGCTAATCGCAGATTTTACAAAAACGAACCCACCGACACAATTTGGTGGGTTGATAACACCGATGAGATAGGTGTGTGGCTTTTTTCGTTCGACAAGGTGAAAATATATAACCTATTCGCAGACTATCCACACAAACTATCTGCCGTGGAACGCAAGATATTCGATGCCGAGAATCCGTTTTGGCGTGATTTTTTCTCCGATAGAAAATAAAACCTACTTCACAGAGCCTGATTTGCCTTTCCGTTGCTTATTGGGTTCTGTGTTTATGTATTTCAGCATGTCAACAAAACCGCTGTCGTTCGCAAGTAATTCCGAATCAATTAAACCAGTAAACACTTTTATTTTTTGTCCATAAATGGTGTGCGATTTTTGCGCGCCAAACCTACGTTTTAAAACTTTCTGATTAAACGCCTTCCACCCATTACTCACTGCGCTCTGCAATTCTAAATACATATATTCGCCATTGTCATTCTTTTTAATCATCGCAGCGTGTTTTGCACAAAAAAAATAATACTCTTTTCCAACATCAACCGTTTGCAACAATCTTGCTGCTGCTTTAAAGTCGTTTACATCAGATTCAAGCACTCCGCCAACAGAGGTCGCGATTTCTTGCAAGTTGCGTCCTCGTGAAAAAAAAATCATGCTTTCTCCACCCCTGAAATCGCCAACATCATAACCGCATTTATTCCCGATGTAAGCAAGAGCGACAGAAGCGCACGATCCAGTTGTCATATCTCCACCACCAACATTTGCGATTATTTGGCTCTCGGTTGTGTTAGGAGGCAACATGCCAATATCGACCTTTGCAACGCCTATCGCTTTCAGTTCATCGTGTATTTTTGTTAATCTCGTTGGCTGAACAATCTTCTGCTGCGCACTGATTTGTTGTGTCGTGGCAGTTGTAGCATTTGCGGTAATCACAACACCACCGTCTGCAATCAACTTTTCGTTATCCTCGATAAAATACGGCGTGGTTTTGCTTCGTGATATTCGCTCTTTGTTGATGTCGTACCAATCTTTGAACGACTTCGGCAGTTCACCAACAAAGTTTTTGCTTTCGTGCGCCTCAATAGGCTTTTCGCCATGGAGCATACGCTTCGTGTCACGCTCCACCTCTGCATCTGTCTTGTGTATGTACTCGATGTGGCAACGGCAATTCGGATGCCAGCCTGTGAATTTGAAATCCTTTGGGTATCTTCCAGCCAGTTTGTCGCAAATATCGGTAAACGGCTGTGCCACGCCTTGCGAATCCTTGCAGGTGTGGTTGTTCGATAGCACGATACGTATGCCGACTATCCACGGCGATGCTTTGGTGTTCAGGTAGTCTGCGCTTCGGTATGCAATATTCGTTTCTGTCGCAACCATTCGCAGTGCATTCTTTGCGCTCGAACGGCACACGCCTCTGCCAGGGTGATAAGCCTTTGCTCGCTTTGATAGGTGCAACACACCGTGCTTATCTCGCACCTTGCGAAATAGCATGTTTGGCTGTTTTAGGTATTTCCGAACCTCACGGCTCAATGCCTGTGCGCTCTTGCCCTCGCCGATGCCAATATCAAGAGCCATTTCCAACTCTTGCTTATATTGCCCTGTGTATTGCCACACCTTATCCGATAAGCCAAGCCCACGCTTTCGTCGCTGTTCGAACGCTGCCTTGGCGTTGCTGTTCGCCAACTTGCGCAACTGCTCACTAATTTGCGCAGCCGACAATGCTGGGAACACGGAGCGAATCTGCGCACCAGCACTGTCTTGTGCCAACTCGTACTCGGCATCAACACCATTGCGTACAACAGCCATAAGGCGTTGGTGCATCTTCGCCATCAACGCCTCGAACTTTCGCTTTGTTGCTGGATAGTCGTCAAACGAGAATGGCTTGCCTGTGTCGGCATCGAACCGTATGCCCATACGCATAGCCTCTTTTGTCGCCTCGTCGAATATCTTCTGCACCTCACGCTTGTACGCTTCCACGTTGCGTATGTGTCGTGCCTCGTATTTGTTCATTCTCGCCATCGCCTAACAATGTATTAATCGCTTAAATCCAACGCATCAAGCCGTTCCTCATCGGCTATCTGCTCCATCGTCTTATCTACATCGTCACTATAACCATAGGCTTCAATCGCCTCTCGCTGGCTCATAATCGGCTTGCCACCAGTAGCCGAAACGAGCCGATTAATCGTTTCCGCCTCGTCGTTGATTTGGTAGGGTGTTATCACCGTCTCCACGGTGAGCGCATCAATATCGCTTGCATAATCGTCGGTGAGCATCTGCTTCAAGAATGCCTTAACAACGTTCACTTCTCGGTCAAACGCTTCCAGCAATCTACCGCTTTCGTCTCGCACTTTCATCTGTGCGTCGATAAACAACTGCTTACGGCTTTCACCACTCAACGCCTGTTGGCTCATTTTCTCATAACTCCAGTCGGGCAACTGCAACTGCTGAAAGAATGCCGAGCGCAGTGTGTCGATGTGGTATTTCAGACTTTCGGTCGCCTGTGCCCAAGTCACATAATTAGCCGTTGCGCCAGTCGGGAACTGAAGCACGGCACGGCTCTCGCTGTTGCTGTCTTTCTCGCTTCCGTAGTTAATCGCTTCATCGGCAAACACTACAAATAACGGCTTGCTGTTCTTGCGCAGATAGTTGCCGTTGCGAGATAGCGCCCATTCCATTTCGTACACGGCATGACTCTGATTCTCCCAAATAGGCGTTGGGCGATAAATATAAACGGCTGGTATCTTGCCGATGCCCATTGGCTCGTTTTCCAACTCTTGCCAATCGCCGTTTTCATCACTCCATTTAACGTGTTTATCAGCCATGTACGCATCGAAGTAATGCACCCACCTCTTACCAACCTTGCGCTGGTAGGCTACCGAGAGCGCAATCATATCGCCGTACTCGTCGAATAGCGGATAAAGTTCATCGCCAAGCATCGGCGAGAAATTACGGCAACGCAATTTAATCAACGAGCGAAAGCCGTAATAATCGTTTTCGCCCTGCTGTGCGTACCACAACGTCATGACCTCACACCCAGCAAACAGCATGTTCAACCGCTCAACATTCACGCTGTCTATTCGGTTGCGCATCAATATAGCCTCGATATACTTTGCCACTTCCGCCTGTCTGTCGTTCGCTGGCGAATACACACGCTTTATTGGTATGCCACAACACAACTCAGTCATGCGCTTTGTGGCAAGCCGTTGCAAATCAAACGTAACTCGTGTAACATGCTCGACACCGTTATCTGTGACGATGTCTGGGTAAGAAGCCTTGTTCATTACTGGGTGCATCATTGGGTCGTACTCGGCTTGCAAGCCTGACACGCCTCCCCACGTTGGCACACTGATTGTTTTATTTTTAAGAGCCGCAATCACATCTTTTGCGCTTCCTCCGCTGTTGAAAATCTCTCTAATCGTCATAACTAACTATTTATTTTTTAACCACTATTATACCATCGCAGAAATTCGTTTCAAATCTATTCTGTTTGCGTTGTTTCTGAACTTTTCCACCATACCAGCCAGCACATCGGGCGCATCATCGTGCGCATTGCCACCCTCTTTTCGGTACGATAGCACCGCCTTGGCGAACGCAGGAAACATCGTCTGCCATCCCTTGGGCATATATACCATGTTCTGCACCTTTGCGCTGGTGCTGAATATGCGCACTTGCTTGTTTTTCGTCTGCGTGAACCATTGTATGCGTGTCCATGTGTCGCCTTGTGAGCGCACTATCTTTTCAACGGCACGAGCGAACCCACGACCGCCATTGTTGCTCTCGATGTTCGCTAACTCGGTATCGTTGCGTAACAGCAACTTTGCCGTTTCGCCCTCGGTGTACTCCATCGGCTTGTTAGTGTACAGCACATCGGTAACGTACATTCCATCCTCGCACTCAACATAACACACCGAACAAAGGTAGTCTGCGCCTGTGTCCGCCGTATCGGTGTAGTTCTTTCGTAGCACCTTGCCAGTCGGCAACGCCTCGTACTCTCGGAAACCACTACCATACATCAAGCCTTGCAACGGCTTTGGGTTCTGCATGTATTGCGTTTCGAACACGAACGAGTTAGCCTTTTCAATCTCTCGCAATTCCTCTGCCGTATGCTTGAACTCCCACAGCGGTGTGCCGTCGGCGTGTAGGCAAGGCAAGGAAAGCACCTCCCAGCCATCGCTTTCGATTCCTTGCAAGTAGCCACAAAGGTCGTGTTCGTGCAGTCGTTGCATAATGATGATGATTGGCGTGTTGCGGTCGTTCACACGGTTGCGAATCGTTGTCTCGAATCGCCTGTTCACCTGCTCTCGAATGTTATCCGATAGCGCATCTTCGGGCTTGATAGGGTCATCAATCACGATTGCTCCGCTGAACTGGTATTGTTCGCCAGCCTCGGCTACTGCACCAGCACCGAAGCCCGTAATCTGCCCAAGCGTAGATGTGGCGTACACTCCACCGCCTTGCTCCAAATCCCACCTTGATTTTGTATCGCTCCCGAAGCGCACACGAGCGGCGAACAACGCCTTGAATGCATCTGAATTGACAACATCTTTGATGCTGATGCTATTTTCCTGCGCCAATGCCGACGAGTAGGATAGGTGAATGAATCTGCTTTGTGGGTTCAACGCCAACCCCATTGCGATGAACGAATGAACGGCAAGCAATGTTTTGCCGTAGCGAGGTGCAATGTTGATAATCAACTTTCGGCATTCGCCACGCATCACAGCGTCAAGCCGCTCACAAATGGCTCGGTGGTGTTCACCAACGATGTAGCGTTTACCTCCGTTCTGCCGATGGAAGAAATAACGAGTGAAATTGAGCATCGATGCCGACACCCAATTTCTCGTCAATTCCAGTTCATCGTAACTCGCAGCCATTTCGTTTTTTTTCTATCGCCTTTACAATTCTTCGTCCAACTTGCGCAGGAACTCCCTCGCCTCGCTTTGCGTCAACTGTCGGCTGACGAATGGCGTGCCGTCTGCTCCAGTCACCTCGTGGCGTTCTGTCGGCTTTTCGCCAACGGTGTCACGAATAAAAGTGGCTGCCTTGGTGTCGCCTTTTTTCGCTTTTTCGACTTGCGACATCACTATCACCGCTTGCTGTGTAATGTCGTTTTTCTTTATGCCTCTTGCACGCATCATCGATATGTATTTGTCGTTTTTTTCAGGCATCGACAATATCGCCTCCATCGTTTCACGCATTAGTTTCCGTCTGCGTTTCGCCTCTGAACTGGCACGACCGCCAGCACTTGCGATTGCTTTGCGCTCTTCCTCGCTTCGTGATTGCAGAGGTCGTAAATTCTCTCCGTTTGCCATATTATTTTTTTAAAATTATAATTTTTTCATTTTTCTCTTCGTTTCCTGAATGCAAACCGCTGCTTTCCTCTCCACCAAATTTCCTCACATCTACAATCGTGAACCCAACTTCTGTTGCTATTTCCTGCCCATCTTTAACTAATGGGTAAGATTGGCTTCCGACCTGCAAAACAAAATAGCAACCTTTTTTGAGGTAATTATATGTTTTTTGAAAAAGTGGCTTGTAGAACACATTTACCCATTTATCGTATGATGGGAATTTCTTGCTACTTGTGTTTTCGCCGTCATATTTCTCTACATCAAAATATGGCGGAGATGTAATTGCGAAATCAAAACTGTCGTTTTCAAATTTTGTTTCCTCGAACGGCATTTTGTAAAATTCTGCAATCTTCAAATCTGAATACTCTAATAGTAGATTTTTCGCCTTAATAAGTCCGTTATGCGCAACATTTGACGGGTCTACACCAATATAGCCACCAACGTTGGAAAGCATTGCACCAACAAAGCGACCACCCCAGCCGTGGCATTGGTCAAGAACGATGCCACCTTTTTTACAGAATTCGTCACAAAGTGACCTCATTTTTTTACTTGGGAAATCTAAAGGAACTCTCGCAGATGCGACTGGATAACCACTACCCAGTATCTTCCTAAGATTTCCGTCTTTTGTCGCTGTTCGTAGCTCTGCGATTCCTGCCGTTGTTTTACCGCTTGCGATGTTACACATTGCCTCATATAAAGATGTTGCGTTAGCGGCGGTTTTAAATCTCTGAGGAACCCAGTACATAGAAGTGACTTGCCGAAATGTTTCTCCATAATATTTCGCTCTAATAAATTCCGCTTTTACGGCTCCAGCCGTCATTCCTGTTGCGAAAAATCCCGCATTTTCCATCACTTCCAAGTGCTTTAGAAATTCTTGGCAGTTTTCGACCATTGCTTGATTTAACAGGTTTTCTGCAATTTCATTCTTTGCGCATTCTACGCTTAATGGTTCATCTGAACATTCTTCGCTCGCCTCCTCGTCCCAGTTCGGCACATCAACGCCCCAGTCGGTCAACTGCTGGCTATCCCATTCGTTGGCGAGTGCGTCCCAATCCCAGTCGCCGAAGCCACTGTTGTCGAGTATGATGTATGCGTTCAGTTGTTCGGCTGTCGCCTGTGGCGGAATGATTTTACACGGCATCTGCGTGTAGCCCAATTCCTTGCACGCACGATATCGCATATTACCGCCGATAACGATGTACTTGCCATCGTGTTCGTACACCAGCAACTCACGCAACGCCAGCATTTCGGGATTGCGTTCGATGCTCGCTTTCAGTCGGTCGAACTTTTCGCCTTTAATTTGGCGTGGGTTGGCACGCACTCCGTCCATCTGCCCATTATTCACAGCAATCTGCGACATTGGCAACATTCTGCTATTGTTTATTTCCTGTTTCATATCGCTCAAATTTACCCATTTTGCGAACAAAAATACCCATTTTGCGAACAAAAATACCCATTTTCATTTACTTTTAACATATTTTAGTGTAATTGCATCGTGCAACAACTGCATCGTGCTTGCGCTAATCAGCATTGACGGTGTGACACGGAACAATCGCCAGCCGTAAAGCGTAGCCGTGTTGTATTTTTCAACATCGCCAAGGAAACCAGTCGGACGTGTGTGTCTGCCGTTAGTGAATACACCGCCCTCAACCTCAACAGCGATGCGATGCTCGGCTATTGCATAATCGAACCGCCAACGCCTTGTCGGGTGGAAGCGGTACTCACGGACACACTCGCACCCGAAATCGCTCTCCACCAGTCGGCAGAACAAGTCCTTTGCAACAGTATTGCGCTTCGTGTTATCCTTTCGTGTTATTTTCTTCTTTTTTTGCATCTGTCGCATTTTCTTTTCGTTTTAGTATAGTTTATCACAATTATCGTGCGCCAGCGTGCGCCTATTACGCCGTGTGGCATTGCGTGCCAACGAACACGCCGAACGACTGGTATTATCAATCGCTCGGCATGTGCAATGTCGGTTAACCACGCATCATCATCGCTTCGGTCGGTGCAGAAACATTTCCTTGTACAGGTCAAACATCGCCATTTCGTACTCCGTCACCGCCAGCGATGGTTGCAGTCGGTATGGGAATGCGACTATCGTTGTTTTGTCGGCTCTCACCACTCGCTTGCGCAGTCGCTCCAGCCGTTCCTCGTGCAACTGCATCGGTGTTTTGCCTTGCTCCATAATTTCGCTATTTTTTTTTAAAATACTCCGCACCTTTAGCCGTGTTCGCCCACTTGTCAATGACGCTTTGCATCGCCTTGCTGTAGTGCAGTCCGTTCATCGCTCACCGCCTCCTTTCTCGTTGTTATTCCGTTGTGACCTCGATGCCAAGCGAATGAGCCACACGTTGAACGATAGGATAACAAACAGCACCATCGCCAGCACTTGCAACACGTTCGGGTGCACCAGTTCGTCATCGTCTTCCGCACACAGATAATACGCAGCCAATATCAGGCAGTTCGCCACCACGCCAACGCCATACGCCAGCAGTAGTAATTTGTTAAAGAATGATAGTTGCTCCATTATTCAATCTTCACGCCACATGGGCTACCGTCGTCTTGCCAAACGAAATCGTCCAATAATTCAGCCGCTTTATGCGCAACAATATAAACAACACCGTAATCTTCGCTAAAAGAATCTATTAAAATAAGAAATCCCGACGATTCCTCCTTTACCCAAAATCCATGTTTCTTCGCCTCGAGGAACGCTTCCTCGACACTCTCGTAAGGTCGGTATTTTGGTTCGGTGGCAATTCGGTAGTCGTTCATCACAAAGTCAAACGGATAATTCTCAACATATTCAAGGCTTTTCCACTCGGTTTCCTCGTAGCGTTTTCCCTCGATGGTCTTGCCATCTTCATACGCTTTCATAATTGCTATTTGCTCACTTACTTTCATTGTCTTTATAATTTAATTCGTTAAACACTTTCTTAATCGCAGCCATCGCAAGTTTCACCTGCTGGCTGTCGGACAACTGACTGCCGATATAGGTGGTAGCGTCTCTCGCTTTCTCGGCGGCTACCACCACGGCTCTCTTTGATTTGGCATCTGCCTTTAACATTACGAGTTCCGCACGAGCCAAGAGGTAGTTGCTGTCTTTAATATGGATTGTCACTTTCATTATACGAGCGGATATGCCTGTCTGAATAAATCTACAAAACAATTTTTGAAATCGTCTGCCATTTCCTTAGTTGGGAATGTGAGAGAGTAAGATACTATTTCATTATTGTCAGTGATGGTTATACCAACTTTAGTCCAAAACAAAGCGTATCTAAATTCATCATAATCTTTTACCCAGTAGTCACGAAGTTGCAGAAGTCTTCCGAGTGCGATAAATTGCTCGGCTCTTTCTCTTGTTGAGAACTCATTATATTCCGCAGTATAGTGACTTGTATCTACCGCATTGCATCTGGCAAAAAACGAAGGGCTGCCTTTTGTTAATACACAATACTCTTCCCAAGTTTTTGGGTTTTCAGCAATCTTTTTAAAGATTATCTTTTCAAAGGTTGATTTTTGGCGGTCAATCTCGTACCCTTGTGGCACTTCAATTTTCAATTCTTTTTCCATTGTTGTTTCGTTTTAAATGTTATACCCTGCCTTGTAGGCGTTGATGATTAACTCTTTGATTTCTTTGTTGTCGGTGACGCTGTTGGCGTACTCGTTTGCCTTTGCGTCGAGGTCGGTTACAAGTGGGCGGAGTTCAACCTCTATTGGTTCGTCCTCCCATGTGAGGTCGGGGAACATATCTCTTCTAACAATCCAGCAATACCATTCAGAACACCAAAAATATTCTGAACGTTCTGGCTTTTCTTTAAAAAAACCAAGTTCTCCGTCAGCATCTCGTGCCACAAAATTCACATCTATATGCTTTTACTTCTTTCATATTTTTATTGTTTTATAGATAGCATTTTTTTGGTTATTTCGATAATTTTTACATTGTTATATCTATATCTTTTTGCTTGAAATTCTGCACTATATTTTTTAATAAATTTCATCGCAAATATAGCATTAGGTGACCACCAAAAATCTTTAGTTTTATTTCTATCCACTAAGTATAGATTTCCAAAACCACTATATCTTCTTGGTGTTTGTGTAATTACAAATTTACCTAAATCGTCTTTTGTGAATAAATGGTTTTTCTTCCTAATCTTAGTAACCTTAGGTTGCCCAAAATTAAGTGTATAACTATGTACCTCACAAAGATAATCTTCATCTTCTATTTCTGCTAAGTGAGATGCCTCACTGTCAAAATCATAAAAATCACATGCCATAATCGTTTCAGTTTTAATTCAAAGTTAATTTGATTTCCTCTATTCTCTCTCGGTCGTACTCGAACGGCACATCTTCGCAGTAGTCATCTTGCACCTCCAGGCAGTCGATGCTGTCAACCGATATGCCGCTTGGGTAATAACCCTTGTAGCCGTCCTCCCATATACCGAACTCGTGGCTAAAACTGTCGTCTTGCCATTCTGCCAGCACTGTAACTCCGAGGTCAACATAAGCCGTGTGGCTTTCGTCAATCTCTATTGCGCACGAAAAATCCTTGTATGTCTCATCGCTGTCGAGCTTGCCGTAATCGTCGAAGTCCTTGGCGAAGTCTATCAACTCATTGCAGAGTTGGTCATAAAATTTGTTTGGTAATACCATTTTCGTTTTTGTTTATTTGTTCGTTATTTCGTTTCTGCGCCGTTAAAATTTCACAGTGGCACAACTACTTGTTTTTACCGAGAAAATGCGTCAGCGTGAAAATTTGGGGCGTTCTCGTTGATTTTTTACATTCTATCACTCCATATCCTTTCGTATAAGGTCTATCGGATTGCTCACGCTTGGGTCAATTCCCATTCTCCGCTTGTACTCGTCGAATGATATGGCGTTGCGCCTCGTTTCCTCGTCAGCCCTGCGCCTCCGCACCGTCTCCAGTTCCAGCATCAGCGACCGCTCACGCTCTTTTGCGCTCTTGATGTAGGCTTGAAACTGCACCATGATGCTTCGAGGTCGTGGGAAGTAGTCGTACTTGCCTTGTGTCAACTCGTTGAAGAAATTCAGCACAAATGCGTAGTTCAGCGTGCGAGCCTCGACGCATTGCGTTATCGACTGCGCCAGCGTGCGAATGTCAGCCGTGCGCATCTTCTGTTCCTTTTGCGCCAGCATGAAGCCTTGAATCACGAAAAACAAGTTATTCTCCACCGCCTCGCTACCGTATGCGCTCATCATCACGACCATTGGCTCAACGCCTTTCGCCACGCTCTCGTCGATGCGTCCAGCGATAGCCCTAACGTTCTCGTAACTCCATCTGATTTGGAATGTCTCGGCATCGCCGTAGCGTAGCCTCACGGCGTTATCCCTTGGCGTGTCTGCGCCAGCAAGGAATGTCACATGTCGTTTGCTCTTGTTTGTTTTCATTTCTTTTTCGTTTTGTTAATTCGTTCGAGGTTGTCGATCGCTCCAGCCGCCATGTCGTTCATCCAATCTCGCTCTCGGTCGTCTGCCGTGCGCTGCCTTTCCAATCTCTGCCATGCCTCCCACTTGATTCGTATCTGCGAAAGTAGGTGCTTCATGTTGATGCCTTTCGCTGGCTCGTCGGTCAGTCCCCACTCGTCAATGACGGCATCGCCTGTGCGAAGCACATCTTCAACCGTGGCGTGAAGCGAGGCGGCGATGTTGTTGAGTTTGATTTGCTCACGGTACATACGCTCACGTAATCGGCTCAACAGCAACTCACGCCCTTGGGCGTTATCTTTTTGAATTGTTGTTGTTATTGCTAACTCGTTAGAGTTAGTTGTAACAACATCGGTATCGGTATTGGTATTCGTATTGGTATTGGTAGTGGTATCCTT
>ERZ1034873.621-NODE-621-length-17732-cov-11.561973_pt1 | contig 17732 bp, 26 predicted proteins | sample MGYA00520689_ERZ1034873 | MGnify/ENA primary metagenome ERZ1034873 (study PRJEB33766, sample SAMN09781722) | gut metagenome | biome: gut microbiome | host: Homo sapiens | place: Madagascar | study: EMG produced TPA metagenomics assembly of the PRJNA485056 data...
CTGAAAGCATCTAATTTTGATGCACAGGCAGAGTTAAGAGATGTTGGAGGATTCTCCGACATTCAAAACGAAATGCCTTTTTACCGTGAATCCTACATGGTAACTGAAAAGGAAGAGCAGATGTACGACAACTACAGAAATGCTGAGAACCCTTCTCTTGCAAATGATGTTCTCCGTGAAATCAGTAAAAAGCCCATGATGCTGATTGAAGGAGCAAGAGTTGTTCCGGAGAGACAAATCTGGCAGTTGCTTGCACCGGCAGACGGCATTCCCCGTGTACAAGTCACTATCGGTGGTAAGAGTTTTTATGTTGATTACACTTCCGATGCAGGAGTTGAGCATAAGAAAGACCATTTCGTAGAAATTTCCGGAGAGAGTGATAAGTGGAACGTTCCGGCAACCGCAACACCGCTGGATGATCTGATTGAAACCAGAAGAAACTTCGCAAAGAAGACTGGTTATTCCCTGACAAGATTTACCATGAACACCGAGACGTGGGAAATGGTTCTGAAAGCAGAGGACACCAAGAAGCAGGTTCTCGGAATCACTGCTTACAATGGTGGAATCCGTTTACAGCAGTCTCAGGTTACTGAATATCTGCGTGGATACGGAATTGAGATTGAGGTGTATGACAAGTTGTACATTGATCCTGCAGACGGTCAGACCAAGTACTTTGTACCTACTGGTGTTGTATCCGCTCAATGCGCTGGCGTATACCTTGGTGATTATGTATTTGGAAAAACCCCCGAGGAAAGAAGCGGAAGCATCACCGATGGCAATTTGTCAATCGTAGAAACTGGTATTTCCGTTTATACTTATGCTACCAACCATCCTATCAATACTCACTGCGTAGTGTCCATGATCGGACTTCCTACCTTTGAGGGTATGGACAGCGTTGTTGTTATGAAGGTAGCGTAGGAGGTGTGCTTATGAAGGCACAGTACACAGTCAAATTCAGCGGCAAATGGTATAAGGCAGGAGAAGAGATCCCGGAGAGAAAAACTTCGGGATCTTCTGATTTTAAGCAATATACTAAAAGCGAGATTAACCGCATGAGTACCGCAGAACTACAATCTCTTGCGAAAGAGCATGGAATTGTTGATGCGGATGAAACTACTGGCGGTGAGTTAAAAAAGATTTTGATTGAAAAGTTTGAACTTTAAGAGGTAGCACATGGCAGAATATACGACTTTGGAGCAAGTAAAAATCCGTCTGAAACAATTTCATATTGATTCTAAAAGTGATTCTGAAAGCTCTGAGGTCGTGTTTGACCATTTGGAAGAAAATCCTCTTTTGGAACAACTTATCAGTCAAGCAGAAGCCGACATCAGAGCAAAAAGAATGTACCCGGAAAGCTACACAGAAGAGAAGATTGCCACTGATATTGAAAAATTTCAGTCTGTGGTGGTTAATCTTGTCGTGTACGACAGGTCACAAGCCGGTGAAAACTTCATGGCAAGCTATTCAGAGAATGGAGTGTCAAGAACATGGAGAGACCGTGAGGATCTGTTTGTTGGCGTATTTCCATTTGCAAAAATTTTATAACCCCATCGAAATCGAGGGGTTTAGAAGATTGTGCGTGACCATGTTACTGATTCCAGTAATAAGGTTGCAGGCGGCACACTTTAAGGGTGGTGGGCGGTGTGCCAACAAATAAACAGTTAGGAGATATGAAGTGAAAGAATTTTTATTACAGACGTATACGATTGTTCTGCCTATTTTATTAGGATACATCGTCTGGCTCCTAAAGCAGCAAAAGAAAGATAGGGATGCGAACAGCAAGGGAACAATGCTTCTTTTGCGTGTGCAACTTATTGATTATCACGATAAGTACATGAAGTTGGGAGAAATTCCAAGTTATGCGTATGAAAACTTTGTTGAAATGTACAATGCTTATCATGCGCTAGGTGGAAATGGAATGGCTACCAAAATGTACGATGAAATCAAAGAAATAAGATTGAAGAACGGAGGTAAAGAATGATGGATTTTTCACAGGTAGGAACTTGTGTAGCAATCGTGGTTATTTGCTATCTTGCCGGTATTGGAGCGAAGCTTATTCCGGTTATTAAGGATAACTACATCCCGGTTGTTGTCGGCATTGTAGGTGGCATTCTCGGAGTAGTAGGAATGTATGTTATTCCGGATTTTCCAGCAAATGACGTGCTGAATGCTATTGCTGTCGGAATTGTTTCCGGTTTGGCGAGTACTGGTGTAAATCAGATTTACAAGCAGGTGAAGAAAGATGCTTGACATTAACAAGCAGGACATGAAGTACTCACGGCAGGGAGAAAAAGTCACGATTTATGACCGGGACGAAAACGGAGAAATAAAGTACATCGAGATGGACGGAGAAAGGATTCCAGTGGTTTTGAGAGAAACTACCGGATATTCTGAACCCGTCCTTTTTTCTGCCAACATCAGCAATAAGCTGTCGGAAGTACTGGTAAAAGAATTTGGTATTGATGATTCCAGTTCGTATTGTCAGATTGTGACCGACAAAGGATATTTGCCGATTAAGGCAGGGGATGTTATTTGGAAGAAGTCGGAAGTAGGTCGTGACGATGATGGACTTGTGGACAACAAGACTGCGGACTATGTTGTCAAAGGTGTTGCAGACGAAGGACTGACAGCAGATTTGTTTTTGTTGCAGAAGACGGTGAAATAATATGGCAAAACCTATCAATATTAACCTGTTTGACCAAAAGTCCATACAAGCGGCTGTAAAGGCTCTTAGAGACTATGAAAATAGTTTAGAGTATAAATGTAGGCTGTTGGCTGAAACACTGGCAGAAAAGGGCGTAGAGATTGCTAGGGTGCAAATTGCTGACCTTGATGCTATTTTTAATCAAGAACTTTTACGGAGCATTCATGCAGAGTATGTTGGTTCTGTAAAAGGTGGCGGTGTTTGGGCGGTTGTCGCAGGTACAGACCATGCGCTTTTTGTGGAGTTTGGCACAGGTCAGATGGGGGCAGAAAACCCTTATCCGTATGATTTGCCGGAAGGTGTTACATGGAAATACAACTCCGGTAAAACAATTCGGCAAGCATTACAAGACATTGAAGTGCATGGAAGCACTTATGTGAAAGCCGGAGAATACTACTGGAGTTATATCGGAGATGACGGAAAACTTCATATAACAAAAGGTATGCCTTCAAGACCATTTATGTACTTGACTGCAATAGAACTTCGCAATATTGTATCACAGACAGCAAAGGTGGTGTTTGGTAGTGGATAATGAATATCAGTGGGTATCAGATTTCAAAGTCAAGATTGCATCGTACTTAAAAATGAAGATACGGCAGAGACATCCTAAAGCTTATGTGACGGACAAAAGTAAGGATTTGTCAGACCCTACATTCCCTACGGTGTACTTTCATGCTATGCCGTTCGCAGAGACAGGACAAGACCTTGAAGCACGTTCTGTTAATGGAATCACAGCATCATACCAGGTGGATGTGATAACCAACAAAAGTCAAGAAGAAGCCGAAGCTATCATGGCTACGGTTGTTGGACTTTTCAAACGTCTGCGATTTCAGATAACTTCCATGCCGGAGTTCAATAACACTTCGCAAGACACATACAGAAGCACTGCACGGTTCAGAAGAAACGTAGATGCTGACGATATATTGTAACTATTGACAGAGCCTAAAGGCTCTATTTTTTTATGAAAATTTGGAGGTAAATATGGCTACTGGTTTAAAATCAAGAATTGCCTATAAAGAGCCTATTTCTAGTGCCGCTACTGGTGAGTACTGGGCAGGAACGTACAAATTGCTTATGAGAGCAAAAAGCATTCCTTCACCGTTCGGAAGTCAGAACATGGTGGATACTTCTACACTGGAAGATTTGGTAGAGACGCAGGAAATGGGTCGTAGAGCCGCTAACAGTATGGAAGTACAGGGAGCATTTGAAAAAAAGTACAAGGATGAAATGGTAACAAACGAGGGAAAGAAACTCGATTTTATCATCTTGTATGGAACTGACGGAAAAGGTTCAGAGGGTATTTGTGCATTCATCGGTCAGGAAAGTTTTGCCCCGGACGAAGCAACAGACGATCATCTGACTGGAACTGCTACGATTGCACAAGCTACTGTACCGAAGTGGATCGAAGATAATTACACTGTTGCAGTAACCGAAGACGAAAACGGTTATCCCACAGCAATTACATTGACAAAAAAATAGAAAGTCAGTCAGAAACAAATAACACTGCCGTGGCTGACAATGATGAAACGGTAGACGATACATTGATTTAAGCAAAAGAGAGCCGTCTTCGGGCGGCTCCTTTCCAACAAAAGGTTGGGGAAAGGATAAAATATGCTGACAGTAAAATTTGGAGAAAAGGAACTGAACATTAAATTCGGTTACGAAGCAACCGTAAAAAACAACATTATCAAGAAACTGGCAAATCTTGAAAAGCAGGAAGACGGCATTGAATCCGTGAATAACATTCTCATGCTACTGCCGGAACTGATCCTTGTTGGTTTGCAAAAATTCCACTCTGATGAATATGGTTTCGACCCTTACAACAAAGAGCAGAAAGAAGAAAAGTTAAGCGAGGTTTATTCCATGCTTGATGATTATTTCGATTCTGATGAATCTGATATTCAGAAGCTGTTTGCTGATGTGCAAGGAGAGCTGCTTAAAAATGGTTTTTTAGCGAAGCTCATGAAACAGGAGCAAGAGAAGAACCCCAAGAAAGCGGAGAAGAAGTCAGAGAACTAACATGGGAAATATACTGTAAAGAAGTACGACCTATGTGGCTTTTATGCACAAAAGGATATGGATTTACAGTAAAAGATATAGATTCTTCATGCCCTGCGGATTTAGAGCCTTATGCAGAAGCGTACAAGTTAGAAATGAAGCAGAGAGACACAGAGATGTGGTCTTGGTTTGGAAATTATGGTATATCGGCATTTGGCGTAGCAATAGACCATTGCTTTAGCAAAAATGCAAAGTCAGAGTATATTAAAAAGCCGGTAATTGAAGAAAGCAAAAAAAAGCCGGCTTATAAGGAATCCAACGAAGAAATCGCAATATGGGAAATGAAACAGAGAATCAAAGCATTAAGAGAACAAGGATTACCGGAAAGTCCGGATTAAGGAGAAACAAGCATGAGTTTAACAGGAATTGATGTGTCCGCATATCAGGGGACGATTAACTGGTGGTCGGTAAAACAGAACGGTATTGATTTTGCTATTTTGAAAGTCATCCGTAAGGATTTGAACCCGGACAAGAAGTTTGAGGAAAACTGGAAAGGTTGTAAAGATCACAATGTCCATGTGCACGGAGTATATGAATACGGATATATTACAACGGTTGCAAAATCACGATCTGATGCAAGAAGAGTGCTTACTATTCTTAATGGCAGAAAAGTGACAGTATATCTTGATGTTGAAGATGCCGTTATGAAAGGTCTTGGCAAAAATATTATTTCCATTATCAATGCTTACGGCAAGGTCATCACCGATGCAGGATTACAGTTCGGTGTATACACTGGGGAAAGTTTTTACAAGACATACATTAAGCCTTATGGAGGTGTGAGTTATCCCATGTGGATCGCACGGTACGGCAAGAATAACGGCAAGTGTGATTTGAAGTATCAGCCACAAGTACCGAATATGATAGGCTGGCAGTACACTTCTAAAGGGCGTGTAGGCGGTATTGTAGGCAATGTAGACATGAATGTATGGTACAAGGAGTTAGATGCCGTATATGAGGATTCTACAAGCCATAGCAACCCTTATACAGAGCCGGAAAGACTTCTGTATTACAATCCACTGGCAATGATGAAAGGCAATGATGTCAAGTGGGCGCAGTACGAACTTGTAAGGAAAGGCTTTATGCCGTCTGTAAATGCGAAAGGTAAGACGAACATTGACGGATATTTTGGAAAAACCACTTCTGATGCAGTAAAAGCATTTCAAAAAAGTGTCAGTATCAAAGTGGACGGAAAAATCGGTGCGGTTACAAGGGCGTATCTCAAAAAGTAATTTTAGGAGCGGTAGGTGTCACAGCTTGCCGCTCTTTTTCTTGGAAGTGGTTGACACTTCCTTTTTTATTGCGGTAAAGGCGGTGCGGTATGGCAGATATTGATTCTTTGCAGATTAAAATAAAAGCGGATGCGAATAACGCAAGTAACGCACTGGATAAGTTGGCAAATAGCCTTACGAATTTTCAGAAAAGCTTGTCTATTGATACGTCCAAACTGACAAGCATTTCTAATAGCATACAGAGTATCGCAAATGCCGCCAGTTCCATGAATACAAGCGGTATTAAGAACATATCCACACTGACAAATTCCATTAACAGAATGGGGAAAATAGATACAAGTGGATTAAGCAGAATTTCTTCTGCACTAAAGACTTTTTCTGCTGACATGGCAGAAACAAAAGTAGATGGAGTAGGTGATGTTGCAAGCATAGCATCGTCTATTTCAAGACTTGGTGGGGTGGCATCCGGCAGAGCAATAACGAACATTCCTTTACTGGCAAAGAATTTGAAGCAGTTATTTACCACTTTGTCTACTGCTCCAAACGTAAGCGAAAACATTATCCGAATGACAAATGCATTGGCAGGACTGGCATCTACTGGTGCGGCATCTGGGAGAGCCGCAAACTCTTTAGGACGTAATCTGAACACCTATACGGCAAGCGCAAAAAGAGCCACGAAGAGCACATTCAGTCTTGCAGCGGCTTTTGGAAGATTCTACGCAACATATTTCCTTGTGATCCGTGGAATTAAAAGTCTGTGGAAGTCCATAGAGGGAACTACGGACTATATCGAAGCATTTAACTACTACACAGTAGCATTTAACAAAGTCGGCAAGGAATGGGGCAAGGATTTTGAACAATTCGGTTACGACAATGCAGAGGATTATGCGCAGAGTTTCGGAAGCCGTGTAAATAAACTTCTTGGCAAAATGTCCGGCCTGAAAGTAGATGTAGAAGGTGGACTGATTTCTGAAAGCGGAATGAAGAACCTGGGACTGAATTTACAGGAGATTACGCAGTACGCTTCACAGCTTGCATCTATTACCAACTCTCTAGGACAGACCGGAGAAGTTACTACGGCAATCTCTAAGTCCATGACAATGCTTGCCGGAGATATTTCATCTCTGTTTAACGTGGATTTCAGTACAGTTGCGACTAACCTGCAGTCTGGCTTAATTGGTCAGTCAAGAGCGTTGTATAAATATGGTATTGATATCACGAACGCAACATTGCAGACTTATGCTTACAAATATGGCATTGAAAAAGCTGTTTCCGAAATGTCACAGGCAGAGAAACAGCAGTTGCGTCTACTGGCAATTTTAGACCAGTCCAAAGTATCATGGGGAGACTTGGCAAATACAATCAATTCTCCAAGTAATATGATCCGCCAGTTTACCAACAACGTAAAAGAAGCCGGCATGGTACTTGGTCAGTTGTTTATTCCGGTATTGCAGAAAGTACTTCCTGTCATTAACGGTGTCGTAATTGCGATTAAAAGATTACTTGTCAGTGTGGCAAATTTACTGGGAATCAAGATTGACTTTTCGTCATTCGGTCAAGGTGTATCCGGGTACAATGAGGATTTGGAAGACACGGCAGATGCACTGGATAAAGTGGGAACAAGCGCAAAAAATGCTCAAAGCGGAATCAGAGCATTTGATAAATTGAAAGTTATTTCCACACCAAAATCCAGCGGTTCCGGAAGTGGTGCTGGTGGAGCAGGAATTGACCTTACCAAAGAAATCATGGATGCTACTGCGGAGTACGAAAAAGTATGGCAGGAAGCATTTGACAAGATGCAGAACGCAGCTATGGAATGGGCTGATAAGATAGAAAAACTTCTTGAACCTGTGAAAAAGCTTTTCAAAGATTTATTCAATGGTGATTTTTTTGAAGCAGGACAAGATTTATCCGGTATTGTCACAGGGATATTTAACTGGATGTCCGATGCTATTGCATCTGTAGATTGGTATCAGATTGGACAAAACATAGGACAGTTTCTTGCTGGTATTGACTGGACTGCTGTGTTTACATCTGCAGGAAATTTCATAAAAACTGCCATAGATGCGGCAATCGATCTGTGGAAAGGAAGTTTTGATGCAGCACCGATCGAAACCACGATTCTGACAGCAATAGGTCTTTTGAAATTCACCGGACTGGGAGATATACTGTGGAAAGCAATTAAAGATTCTATTGTCTTGTCAATGGGCGGTAAGGCAGGAGCAGGAATCGGAGAAACAATTCTCGGAAGTCTATTAGGAACTGGAGCGGCAACAGGAGCAGAGGGAGCCGCAGCGGCAGGAGCAACCGGATTGTTTGGTGGTATTAGTGCAGGAGCAGTAGCGGCAACAGCGGCTATCACAGCGGTTGTAGCAGGACTTGCTCTTGTATATGCAACAAATGAGGATGTTAGAAAGAGTTTCAAGGAATCAATTTCAGCTATTGCGGATAACCTCACTCCTGCAATGGAGTTTTTGACAACAACGGTTATACCAGATTTACAGAATGCATGGACAGGACTTGTAAATATCCTCACTCCGATAGGAGAATTTTTGAAGACTGCATTCACAAGCATATGGCAGGATATGCTAAATCCGGCATTAAAATATGTTGGCGAAGAAGTGCTTCCAAAATTGCAAAGTGCTTTTGAAAATCTTTGGAATGGAGTGCTTGTTCCACTCGGAACATTCCTTGGAAATATCTTAAATCCTGCAATTCAAATTGTTACTGATATACTTACGGTACTTTGGAAAAATGTAGTAGTTCCTTTGGCACAAGCATTAGGAAGTGTTTTAGGAGCTGCATTTGATGCGATAGTCGATACCATGAATTTTGTGGTAGAACAAGTAAAACCAGTAATAGAAGTATTCAACTTCTTATGGGACAATGTTTTATCTCCCATAGTCACTCATTTGTGGGAAGATTTAAAGCCTGCTTTTGAAACTGTTTTTAACGCAATAGGTAATATTATCAAAAACCTTGGAACAAAATTAAAAGGACTGATTAATTTTGTCTCCGGTGTATTTACTGGAAACTGGAGACAAGCTTGGGACGGAATAAAAGACATTTTCAAAGGAACATTTAATAACCTTGTATCCATAGCAGAGGGATGCGTAAATCTGATTATTGATGGAATAAATGCTTTTATTGATGGTTTTGGTCTTATTAGCGGCATATCTGAAGCTATAGGAATAAGTTTTAATCCAGTGCAAATACCTAAAATAAGTATTCCTCGATTTGATACCGGTGGTTACGTTCCGAGCCGATACACAATGATTATGGCAGGAGAGAACGGTATTCCGGAGATTGCCGGGACAGTAGGCGGCAAGACAGCGGTTGCCGGTGGAGTTGAAATCACTGGAATCAAAGATGCCATCAATTCCACTGCACAACAGGAAATTGCACTTCTGAAACAGAATAATCAGTTATTGCAAGGAATTCTTGAAAAAGAGTTTGGAATAACAACAGATCAAATTGGAATTGCCGCAAGACAATACGGTCAAGAGCAATTTAACCAAAAACACAAGAACGTATATGTATTTTAACACAGACAGCACTCTGAATGGGTGCTGTCTATTTTTATGCAATAAGGCGGTGAGCGTATGTCAGCATATCAAGGATGGCTTTTAAAAATTGGAGATTACGTTATTGACCAGTCAAGATTTATAGCCGCTGAAAGTTATCAGCCAGCTGTAAATATGCAAGATGTAGACCCGTGGACTGATGCAAATGGATACGTACATAGAAATGCTGTGGAGCTAAAAGCAATAAGTGTTGATTTTTCCACACCTGCGATGCTGACAGATGACGATTTGCAAGAGTTACTGTCTGGGATACGAAGCAACTTTATTGATGCAACGGAACAGGGATGCAATATCACGGCATACATTCCATTTTTAGGTCAATATGTCACACAATATGGATATATGGCTGATATAAAGCCTACAATCTACGGAACTTATGACGGAGAGATTAAATACAATCAGATAGAATTTTCATTTGTCGGAGGTGTAGCGAATGAGTAACTATACCTATGCGGATTTGTTTGATAAAAGCGCATCCAAAAAGGAAATCACGATTGAAACAGAAGACAAGTCTGTAAAAATCACCAACAGCGAAATCCATTTTGAACAGTTTGAATTAAAAGAAATATTATGTGATGATGATTACCTTACATTTGGACAATGCAATGCATCACAGTTAAAATTCAAAATTTCCAACGTGTTCACAAGCATGATTGGGAAACAGATAAATGTTTCTGCTGTGATTAATGGACATACTGACGCACCGTTTATTTTCGGCAAATACCGTGTCATTTCCGATAAGCCAACAGATGATAAGCGTTACCGCAATGTAACGGCTTATGATGCCTTGTATGATGTTGGAGAAGCAAATGTAGCAACATGGTACAACAGTTTGCCTTTTCCACTCAAACTTAAAGCATTCAGAAACAGTTTTTTTGCGTACTTTGGAATAGAACAGGTAGAGACTTCACTTGCCAACGATGATATGGAAGTTGCAAAAACTATAAATCCAAGTGAACTGTCTGGTCAAATAGTCATGGAAGCAATCTGCTCAATAAATGGATGTTTTGGACACATTAACCATGATGGAAAATTTGAATATGTTTTTCTTAAAGCAATAATATCCGGTTTATATCCACAGAAAGGATTATATCCACAGAAAGGATTATACCCTAGAAAAGGTTCTGAAAAAGAAAAAGTTACTGGTGGAAAATACAAAACTGTTAAATATGAAGATTTTGTCTGCCAAAAAGTTACAAAAGTGCAGATAAGACAATCAGAAAATGATATTGGTGCAGTTTACCCGGATACAGAGATTACCGAGAACGACAACAGTTATATTTTGCAAGATAATTTCCTTGTTTATGGAATGGGTGCAGATGCCCTAGAAACGGTTGCAAGAAATCTGTATGAGGTTATTAAAGTTGTAAAATATAGACCTTATAACTGTGAAAAAATAGGAAATCCTTGTTTGAGCCTTGGAGAAGCAGTCAATGTATATACGGCTAAAGAAATCATAGAAAGCTATGTGTTGAGTAGAACATACAAAGGAATCCAACAACCGATAGACACCATATCAGCAAGCGGAAAATCTACAAAGTACAGTGAACAGGTAAATGGCATTAACAAAAGTATAATTCAACTCCGTGGAAAAACAAATGAGTTAGAACGTACTGTTGAGGAAACACGATCTGAGATTAAGGATGTAGAAAAAGGACTGGATACAAAGATTACACAGACAGCCGGGAAGATTGAACTTGAAGCAAAAAGGGCTACAGAAGCGGAAGGAAATCTTAGTAGCAGAATTTCGCAAACTGCGGAATCTATAACCGCAGAAGTCACCCGTGCACAGGGAGTAGAAACAGATTTGGCTGCGGCAATCTCCGTTCAAGCCGACCAGATCAAGTTGAAAGTTTCCAAAGGTAATGTCAGTTCGCAGTTGAGCGTTGAGAGTGGACAAGTAAGTATTTTTGGAAATCGGTTTGTGCTTGATTCCACAAATTTCTCCATTTCTGCAGATGGAAAAGTCACTGCGAAAAGTATTGATATCCAGGGTGGTACGATTAATTTACAATCTGCGTCCCAAAATTACAGTACCATTGTACTGAATTATAGTAATTACACATTGGGAATGGATGGAGCCGGAATAAGAGCAAGTCGTGGTTCTGATTCGACTATCCTTACAGCAAGTGGAATTACAGCTACTGGAAGTTTGAAAGCCAAGAATTTGTATGTTGATAACATAAATACGCAAAGTGCCACAAGTGGAACTATTAACATAGGAAATAATGTAAAAATATCTGGTGATACTGAACTTGCAATAGGGCACACACACAAAATATATGGAACACTTAACATAGATGTTAGCGGACTATCAATTAATGCCCCTACTTTGAGTATAACATCTACTGGTGGAATAAGTGTAGGAAAATCGTTGGGATATTTAGGTTTTTTTGGAATACAGGGTTCTACTAAGAAAACTGTAAGCAAAATATCATCTACCAGTACAACAGCAGCTTTCACGGTCGCAAACAAAGTAAATGACCTTATAACAGCATTGCAAGCGTATGGATTGATAGGATAGGAGAACACAGCATGAATAGTTTGGAAATCAGAGAATTTGAACAGTCTATTGTAAATCTTTTCAACAGATGTGGTCTACCTATGGAGATTAAGCGGCTAATTGTGAACGATATTGCCGAGCAGATTAACAGAGCCGCAGACAATCAAATCAATGTAGAGTTGGCAGAAAGAAATAAAGAAAAAGAAAGCGAGGTTTCTGCAGATGGCACTGAATAAGGTTTATACAAGAATTAACTGGGAAGATTACCCCAGTGAGAACACGGATTTAGATGCATACAATCTTAATCAGATGGATTCTGCTATTGATGCGTTGGACAACCGTATCATATCACAGGATGCCTTAAAAGTAGACAAGTCTGCAATAAACGGAAATATTGCTGATTGGACTATGGATGAAACAACCGGAATAATCACCATTACAAAGTACAATAGAGAAAAGGTTATTTTTGACCTTAATATTGAAAAAATTCCTGTCGGCTTTTCCATGTCTGATGACGGAATCATTACCATGACTACAGAAGATGGAACACAGTTTACGGCTGATATTGGTTCTATGATTCCTGTCTTGACATTTGAAGATTCTGCAACTATAGCTGTTTCCGTGACTGGTACTGGAAAGAATAAGACTTATTCTTTTTCGATTAAAACAGGATCAGTAACAGATGATATGCTGCAGCCTAATTATTTAGCAGATATTAGAGTAGAATCCGCAAATGCATATGCTTATGCGCAATCCGCAAATTCAAAATCTGTATTGGCTGAATCTTATGCCATAGGTGGAACAGGAACAAGAGAAGGAGAAGATACAGATAACGCAAAGTATTATATGGAGCAGGCAAAACAGCAAACAGGAGGTATACCTACAAAAGTTAGCGAATTAGAAAATGATGCTGGATACATTACAAAATCAGTTTCTGATTTGGAAAATTATTATGACAAAACCAATATTGATAAAAAAATAGATGAAATTCCCAAAACAGATTTGACAAACTATTTGACCAAAACTGGTGATGGCAGTAATTTGACTGCGGCGTTTGAAGAAGCAACATCTTTACAGGAATTAACGACAGGAGAAAAGTTATCATCTATTTTTGGAAAGCTTAAACTGGCTGTAAAAAACCTTAAATCACTTATAAGCCTTATCGGAACTACCGATATTTCGAATATTGGTGACGGTACTGTTACTGGGGGATTAAGTGATGTAAATAGCAAGTTAACAAACGCATTTGTTAATAGTAGCCCGAATATCAAAATAGCCTACTACACATGGTCTGGTCATGTTGTTGGTGGCACCACAACTGATTTAGGTAGATTTGACCATGTAATACCAGATGGCTGTACGTTCGTGGGGATGTTACTTACACCCAGATGCACAGTAGACATAACATTAAGCCATTATGGTACAGATATTTACGGTACATCGAAAGATTTTACAGGGGATATCTATTATGATGTACTGATTATTTACGCTACCTGATTATGTATACATTGCATTCTAAATAATAATATGTTTAAACTAACATAAGCAAAATTAGTGTTATACTCCATATTTGGCTGAATAGATGATGCTACCATAAGCACAGACCCGTTTTGTAACTTCATGACACCTGTTTCTCCGTTACCATAGTCTGCAACAACAAAATCGCATTGTAATGTGGACGGAAATGGTAGTCCTGTAATTACATCATTTATATTTAGTCCAGGAGCATTAAATACAATGTAGCCATTGACCAATACAATATTTCCTGCTTTATTAATTCGCAAACCAAAACTTTTTATATATGCTGAGTTCACGTTAATGCCAGGAGATGTTTCAGTGTAATATCTTTGTTCTATTTCTAACTTGCTATTTACAGAAGTAGTTATAAAAAATATTTGCGAAATAACATCAAAAAGAGCATGGTGCAAAAGCCATGCTCTTAATCTTTTTATCTGATTCCCCAGTCACCGTCATTGTTGACAAAACCAACCACATATCCTATCATGTCATCAATAATATTTTCCGGAAGTATGCTGTTCTGAGATATAAGCGGAACATATCTCCATTTTCTTACACCATCTTCAATTATATGGGTTTTTACGACAATATATATCCCACCATTACTGGTCACAATACATCGTTCACCGTCTTGCGGCTCACGATCCGCTGCAAGGAGAATAATTTCCCCCGGCAGATAAAACGGCATATAGTAGTCGCAAGGAACTTTTATACCGATATAGGCCTTTGATTTTATGTCTTCCGGCAAATTGTCTATGCACATGGGTTCCACAGCATTTGTGGTTGCGATAATTCCATTCATAAGTTGTGGCTTAAGGACAGAAATATACTTGTGAGATTTTTCGAGACAGGAATAGATTTTATCTTGGTGACGTATGAAGTAACGGATAAGGTACAGAGAGTGTTCCGGCAGACTGCGGCATATCTTGACAGATTCCAACATCTTATCTTCCATAGTTCCGCAACCTACCAGCTCATCTACACTGATTCCAAAGGCTCTAGCAAGCGCAACAGCGGTCGATAACTTTGTATCGTTAGAATTACCGTATAGCAGTGAATTAAGCGTAGAATAAGGCAAATTAGCTTCATCAGCAAGCTTGTAAACCGTCATATCCGGCTCATTGAGAAATTCATGGAGATTCCCACGAAAACTTAACATATAATTTACTCTGTTGACTGATAGATGTGTCGATATTTCTTTGATTCGGTCTTTTTTTATCATGTTTTTTATCCCCCTTTCACATGATACACTTGTAACATCCCTTGAAACAAGGGACTTCAAGTTCTGGCGAGGGCGGTGTTTATTGGCGTTTTCACCGTCCTCTTTTTGTTGATATTTTACATCAATAAAAAATGTACGTCAAATATATTGATTGTTTAGAACGTATGTTCTATAATGTGATGTATCGCTACCAAGTGCGGAAAGATTAGGGGGTGTACTATGGGGAAAGAAGATTACAAAAAGGAAATCACAAAGCTTATCAATGATTGTGATAATTTACACTGGTTAGAGTGCATTTATGCCTATGTTAAAAAATTACTTAGATAAAGGAAAAAAGCCAAGGACTTGCGCATTGCCCTTGGCTCTTTCTTATTCGTTCTTTTTTGCGATTGAATCAATCAACTTTTCCAAAGCGTTCCATCCATCTTCGTCCAAGTTAGCCAGTGCGGATACAAGACGGTGCTTAAATGTATCTTCACCGGACTTTTGAATTTCTCCGAGCATTTCCGAGATTTGTTCGTCTTTTGATTTCTGAACAAACATTTCACCAGTTCCATTTCGGAGCCATTCTTCGTTTACATCAAACTCTCTGCAAATATCAGATATGGTTCTTTCCGATGGTGTCTTCGTGCCTATCTCAACTTGCGCAATATAGTTTCTTGACAAGCCGATTTGCTTTGAAAAATCATCTTGTGTCATATTCAAATACTTTCGCAAAGATTTGATTCTCTCATTCATTTACATCCCTCCTTTCACTAATAATATACAACAAAAATGTCCCCAAGTCAACAAAAATGTGTTGACATAAAGTTTCTGAGGGACTATAATATGTTTACGTGGTCAACAGAAGAGAGGTGAGAATATGAAAAAGCCATATGGATATGAAATTGATGGTACTAGCATGACTTTGTCCGACAGCGTAGAGTGCATGGCACTTATTATTGCAGAAGAATATTGTAAAGATGAGAAGAGAATCGAAGAAATACAGCAACGGTGTAAAATCCTCGATTCTCTCTCAATGGCACTACTGGCAGTTAAAAAATAGTTCTTATATTGCGCATTGGATTGATAGTTGCTTCACATTTTGCCTGATCCGGTTTTTCTTCCGGTAAAGAATTGATGATTTCTGAATAGTATTGGTCGTACAGTTTCTTAAAATCATCAAACGCTCCGGTATATCCACAGATTTTAGCAATAGCGTAAGCAGATGCGTATTCTTTAGAATCCAAATTATTTCACCTCCTTATTAAAAAAGATAAGGAGAGTATATCACAAAAAGGAAGTGAATTGAATGAGTGAAAAAGAGAAAAAAATTGTTGAGAAGTTAAAGAGAGCCATTCCGAATATGTCCGATTTCGACAAGGGATATATTCTCGGCAAAACAGAGAAGATGGCAGAGGAATCTGCTAAGAAACAGGTGGGAGAAAATGCAAATCCAGTTTGAGAGAGAACTTCTCAAAACCTTAAAGAGCATTGACGGTACTCTGAAAAGAATTGAGAAGTCCGTGAAGGATGAAGAGAAACAGCATACGAGCATTTGTAATGCAGTTTCTCATGCAATGAAAGGAGAACATGAATGAAAAAATGGACATACCGTCAGAAGAGAGATCTTCTTAACAAATTAGAACCTTGGATCACTGCATTGGTTCAACTCATAAGTGCATTGGCTGGGGCGGCTGTCGGAATAGCTATCTGCTACTTTTTCTAAGTGGTATGTGGCAGTTGCAGTTATTAAAGACACAACAAAAGGTATGAGTATATTTCTTAAAAATGAGAGAAACAAATGTTCTTTATAGAATCTTCCTTTTGAAGACAAAGTGAATGTGAACATTTCACGATTTATGGATGAACTAACTATGGTGAAATATCCCTTTTCCTTTAAGGATAAAAATGCTTGGTAAACATCTTCACCATTGTAGTTTCCTATTTCAGACAATGAAATGGAACATTCAGAAGATTTTACAGTTTTTCTAAGTACTTTTCTTTCGATTTTGAGAAGCATATGAAACCTCCAGTTTTTATAACATTATACCACAGAAAGGAGAACAATGAACGAATTACAAACATCAAACATGAAAACACCCATTGAGATTGCACTGGGTGTTGATGAAAACGGAATGACTACCGCAAAAGCACTGTATGAGTTCTTAAGCGGAGAGAAAAGCAATTTTTCAAAATGGGCGAAAAGGAACATTGAACAGAATGAGTTCTATGAAGAAAACAAGGATTGGTGGGGGTTCGTCACTGTGACGAACGGCAACGAATGCAAGGATTACCGACTAACTACCGACTTTGCAAAACATCTGTCAATGGAAAGCCATTCTGCAAGGGGCAAAGAAGCAAGACAGTATTTTATCACCATAGAGGACAGGGCGAAGCAGGAAGTAATCAATCGGTCGCAACTTTCTCCACAGATGCAAATGGTTATGTCGCTGGCTGAGAGCATGGCACGGCAGGAACTGGAACAGAAGAAACAAGCTGAACAGGTTCAGAAGTTGGAAAGTACAGTCACCAACATGAAAGAAATTTTTACAGAGCCTATCGGAGACTGGAAAGCAGACATTAACGCAAAGGTACGCAATATTTCCGCAAAGAGCGGTATCGACTATCAGACACTTTACAATCAGATGTATGGTGAATTGGAAAATGAAGCACATTGTGTTTTAGCAAGGCTTCATGGCAATAAAATCAAGCGTATGGAAGATGCCGGCAACACGAAAACAGCTATCAAAGAGGGAACTACAAAGATTGCGGTTATTTTTGACAATGCAAGACTGAGAGTAATCTTTGAGAATATCGTAAGGAGATACGCTATGAGGTATTGCGCATGAGAAAAATAGTTGATGTTGTCCTTATGATTTTCTTCTGGCTATTAGGAATATTCACGGGGGTGATTCTACTCTATGTTATATAG
>ERZ1034873.625-NODE-625-length-17694-cov-21.774874_pt1 | contig 17694 bp, 18 predicted proteins | sample MGYA00520689_ERZ1034873 | MGnify/ENA primary metagenome ERZ1034873 (study PRJEB33766, sample SAMN09781722) | gut metagenome | biome: gut microbiome | host: Homo sapiens | place: Madagascar | study: EMG produced TPA metagenomics assembly of the PRJNA485056 data...
ATGTTTTAAAAGAAATAGAGAATAAAAATTATCGGTATTATGAAAGTTTATCCGAAGATTTACAAAAAGAAATACAACCATATACATTGTGTAGATGGATGTCAGCAATGCAAGGAAATAATACACAGCACGAAGAATTGACATTAAAAGTGAATAATAATGTAAATAAAAATTATTGGATTATGTCAAAATATAAAGATTTGCAATGGAAATTACTTTGTACTTGTGGTTCGAAAAAGTTTGTTAAACATCAATGGATTCCACTTAACAAAGAAAAAGATGATAAAGATTATAAAATTATTAGAAATTTTTATAGTAATTTGAATGACGATGAATTTAAATTAAAATATGAAAATATGCTGGATAATGAAAAAATAATTATTAAACATACATTAGGAATATGTAAATGAAATGATAAATATTTGCAAGATATAACCATACGAAAGGACTGCGCTATGGAGATTTTTACAGATGGAAGTCATTCTTTAAATCCAAAAATGAGCGGGGTCGGTGCGGTCATAATAGACGGTAAAAACGAATGGGAAATTGGTACTTATACTGAAAAGTGTCGAGATAATAATGAGGCGGAAGTGATGGCAATTGCTTACGCCATTAAATTTATTAAAGAGAAAAAGATAGATTTAAATTCCAATGATAATAATATAATTATATATTCGGATTCTGCATATGCATTGCGCAAATTAAGAGATTTTGAAGCAGGTGGTTCACCATTAGAGCAGAAAGCATTAGATTATGTTCAAAATTATTTAAATCATACACATAAAAGAATAACATTTTTTCAAATCAAAGGTCATGTTCACGATGGTACACGATTATCTTATTATAATAATGTCGCTGATATGATTGCTGGTGATAAAAGATTTTTAGGATTAATGAGATATCAAGATAGAAAATTTCGTCAATCATATATGCAACGAAAAAATATAGAAAGATAATGCTTGACATTTTATTATTATTTGATATTATATTCCTTGTAAAAGGAGAAATAATATGAATGAATCAGTGGAGCAAGCATTATTATTAATTGAACAAGCACAAGATTATGCTATTGAGCAACACAAAGGACAAAAGAGAAAATATACAAATGAAGATTATGTTGTTCATCCTTTTGCGGTTGCTGAAAAAATATATAATGCTATGAATGAAACAACTGAATATTCTTTTTCTATGTGGGAGAAAGCAATTATGTATGCATCTGCTGTTCTACATGATACTGTTGAAGATACATCATCAACATTCGATGAAATTAGAAAATTATTTGGTGATCAAGTTGAATCAAATGTATATTGGTTAACAAATGTTTCAAAATTTTCTGATGGAAAAAGAAATGCTCGTAAATTAATAGATTTAAATCATATCTTATCTGCCCCATTACCCGCAATTTGTATTAAAATTGCAGATGTTATTTGTAATTGCGAAGATATTGTAGAAAATGATTTTAAATATTCTGATGGTTCATTTAGTAAATTATATATTAAAGAAAAGATTGAGTTTAGTTTAGCATTAGAACAATATGTTAAGGAACCGGATTTAACATATTCGAGTAATAGTTTTCAAAATAATATGTATTTTGTTTATTTGAGATTGTTTAATGAAATGAATGAAGTTTTAGAACGTCAATCTAATTTGATAAAGTTAATTCATAATTAAGAGGTTAGTATGAAAAAGTATTTGGTTGGTGGTGCTGTACGTGATGAATTGCTAGGTAAAGAACCTAAAGACTATGATTATGTTGTAGTTGGTTCATCTATTGATGAAATGTTATTGAATGGATATAAGCAAGTAGGTAAAGAATTTCCTGTCTTTTTAGATAATAATGGAAATGAAATTGCTTTAGCACGCAAAGATTATAAAATTGGTGATAAGCACACTGATTTCAAATTTGAATTTTCACCGAATGTTACATTAGACGAAGATTTAAAAAGGAGAGACATAACCATTAATTCAATGGCAAAAGATTTGGAAACAGGAGAAATTATTGATCCTTATGGTGGACAAGAATCATTGGGAAAAAGATTGCTTGAAATAACGGATAAAGAACATTTTGATGAAGATCCATTAAGAATTTTAAGAGTGGCGAGACAATCCGCACAATTGGATTTTGATGCTACAGATGAAACAATTGAAATTATGTCTAATATGGTTAAAAATGGTATGCTTAATCATTTGACTCCTGAACGTGTATGGAAAGAAACTGAAAAAGCATTATCAAAAGGATATAATTCTAAAAAATATTTTGAAGTATTAAATGAGTGTGGTGCATTAGAAGTTTTATTTCCTGAGTTATACGCATTAACCAAATCAAAAGAACAAATTAAATATCATAATAGTGGTAATTCATATAAGCATACTATGATTGCATTGGACAGAGTTAAAGATGAAGATTTGATGATAAAATTTGCGACTTGTGTTCATGATTTAGGCAAAGGTAATACGCCAGAAGATATATTACCAAAACATAGTGGGCACGATGAACGAGGTGTTAAACTTATTGATGAAATGTGCGATAGAATTAAAATTCCTAACAAATATAGAGAATTTGCAAAATTATTTTGTAAAGAACATATGAGGATTGCTAAATTAATTGATATGAAATTGTCTAAACAATATGATATTATATATGAAATTAGTGATAAATTTAAAGATGAAGAAAAAATGGAAGCATTTCTAAAATGTTTTTATGCAGATTTCTTTGGAGAAGAAATATTATCTGAATATTCTAATCCTAAATTTTATGACGAGATTTGTACACAAATTAGAAAGATTTTTAATATTATGCATAATATTACAATTAAAGATTTGGATTCTTCTGTGATAAATTCATTATCGAGATTTAAAGGCGAAAAATTTGGGTTAATATATCGTGAATCAATGATTAATTATTTACGACAAAAGATTAATAAAACTATTGATTAGTTTTTATTTTTAGAAACGAATCCATATTTTTTTAATTTTAATGGTGTTAATTCATTAGTAAAATTGAAAAATTTATTGAATTCATAAATTGCTCTATTTGTTGAGTATGGGTATTGTTTTGAAAATATTTCTGATTCTGTTATAATGTTAATTTTGGAATGATGATTTTTATTTTCTAAAACAATGATTTTGAGATAGTTTTTTTCAAGACATTAGAGGATTCAGTAAGTAGTTGTGATTTAAAGGTAATAGGTTCCAAATTTTCAATTAAATCTTTTTTAGAAATCCAATTGATTTCTTTTGTAGATGTATTTGAAAGTAAATATGAATCATTGTCAAAGTTTTCTACGACAAATATTGTATCACCAAAACGAATGTTATTACCTTTTTTTATCATATTGACAATCCTCAAATTATATATTATAAAAGTATTTATAAAAAGGATATAGACAATGACATTTAAAGAAATAGTAGAACGTCAGAGAACAAGCAGATATGGAAGGATAAAGCGGAAATCAGATGAATCAGAAAATTATATTATATTTGATGAACATTTGTCAGCATTAAATAAAGATGGAACATTGAAAACATTTACGAATGAAGAACTTGATGCAGATGATTGGGAAATATATTAGAGGAAGAAAAAATGCCAATTTGTGAATTTTGCCATAAAACATTGAAAACTGAAAAAGGTTTTCAAAATCATATGTGTACAAAGAAAAAAAGATTTATTGAATTTAATGAACCTGCATATTATGTTTGGTTGCTTATCCATAATATTTTTCATTTACACTTACCTGATGATAGTAAAAAGAAAATGACATTTATTAATGATACATTATATGAAAAAATATGTGATTTTACAAAATGGGTATTAGAAACTGATGTTATTAATTTGTATGAATATTTAATGTTTTTGAAAACAAATAATGTTAAAATTAATGATTGGAAAAATTCTCGTAATTATCATATTTGGTTAGTGTCATATTTACGTGGTGAATCAGATGCAATAGCAATTGAAAGAAGTGTTAAATACTTAAATAAGCATGAATATAACATTAATGATATTTCTATTAATCGAATGTATATGTTAATTATGTATGGTCATATAAGTGTTAAATACTTAAAATCTATTCAATATGATTTTACACAATTTGATGAACAGCAATTAAAAAATTTAGAACCTTATATTTTTTCGATGGAAGAAATTTTAAATAAGAGATTATGATATGAAGTATAATATACCTGATTTAGACCTAGATTTATCGGAAGATTCAAGAAAAGAGATGCTTGAATCTCTTCATCATATTCCGGCATCGAAAATTAATGATAAAGGTATCGTTCCACACGGAATTGGTGTTTATTTCTGTGATATACCAGAAGATAGAATATCAGGATTATCCGCTATTGATTATAAACATGCAGAAGAAGATTTAGGATATATCAAAATAGATTTTCTGCATAATTCAGTATATGATAAATTTAAAACAAGAGATGAATTATTTGATATAATGAAAAAAGATATAGATTGGAGTTTGTTATACAAAAAAGAAATTGTTGAATCATTACCACATATTAATAATTATTATACTTTATTATCTCAATTGCCTAAAATCGATTCTGTTGAAAAATTGGCAATGTTTATTGCGATTATACGACCTGCTAAGAAATATTTAATCGAAGAAGTTAAAAACAATGGTTGGGAATCTATTGAAGATAGAATATGGATTAAAGAAAATGAAGGTTATCAATATAAAAAATCACATGCTATTGCATATGCTATTTCAATAACAATTTGTTTGCGACAAGTTTAATTACGATATAAGATTTCTGTTATTTCACCTTGATGATTAGCAGATTTAATTGTATATTTAAAGCGAACCCATAAGCAATTAACTTCTTTATTAAATTGTATAGTTTCGCCTTCAGACTTTTTATCATCTGTCCAATCATATGACTCAATAACAAACCAATCGGATTCGGTATCTAATGGATTTGATTCCATTGAACCTTCCATAGATATTGTACCTAAGAAATTATCTTTAACAGTAATAGATGCAGTTTGGAAAGATGTTTCATCAGACTTTATTCTTGAAGATACATAATAATCATATCTCTGACCATCATTTTTGGAAACATAAAAATTATGTAAAAATTCAGATGGATTTAATGAATATGAAGGTTTATATACATCAATTACATTATCAACTACTTGAATGTGAAATTCTGGAGTCCAGTCTGTGCCTGAATATAATAAATCTTCTTCGCCTTCCAAATCTTTGGCATATACAACAGTAGTATAAGTCGCTGCTTTAATATCTCTCATTTCGGATTGAGTAAATGTAACTTCATAAAATCCTTTATATGCATCTAAACACCATAACTCTTTAACCATTTTAAAATTAAGTTCAGAATTAATAATATTTAAAAATAATTTTTTATCTCTTAAAGGATATGATTTTCTATCGTGGTCTCTAACACAAAATTGAATTTTATTTTCAATACCTTTAAATAATTTTATATCACGATTATACATTGGCATATTAATTTTGTCTCCTGTTACACCTGAAGAAAGATTATAATAATATCCTTTTTTAACAAATATATTAATTCTTTGCATCTTAATTAAATCCTTGGTTATAAAAGTATTTATAAAAAAGAAAAGAGTCTTATTTAGACTCTTTTGTTAAAGATTTTTTAAATTGTTCTAAATTATTGTCATAAACAAAGTTCATAATCGTACTTCCAAGAGAATTAATAAAAATTTCATACCCATTGTCTCCCAATTTTTCCATTAGCATTCCATTAAATGAAGATTCTTCACATATTGCATGTGCTAATTCGTGATATGCGGTTTGAATTTTTAATGAATTTGGCAATTCTTTATCAAGATAAATTGATAATTTTTCATACCAAATTCTCCCACGATTATCTTCACCGAGATTTGTATCAGTAATTGAAGTTTCTTTGATTGTATATTCATTATTACCAATTTTAAGTTTTGACATTTATTTTCTCCATATTATTATATTATAATTTTAATATATCCTAAAATAGAAAAATGTCAATTATAAATATTTAAAGAAAAACAAGGAACTCAAAGAAATGAATGAAAAATTAATTTTACCATATTTAACATTAATATCCAATAAAAAAACAGATGATAATATATTATGTTTAATCCAATCAGTATCTAAAAATTATATTTCATATTATAGTTTATCCGATTTGAAAGAAAAAGATAAATCTTTATTATTTGCTTATGCAGACAAATGGTGGAAATCTGCATCTACATTACCTATATCTGTTTATTATAAGAATAATTTTAATCAATTTGATTACTGTAAAAAATATATGAATACAAGCGATTGTGTTATTTTATCTGGATTTGAAGGAATTAAATTGAAAAATCTTTCAGAAAAGCGTATAAAAAGAAAAGTTATACACTTGGATTGATTATGAAAACATATGCTTATAAAAAATTTAAATACAAAGATAAAATATTTCGATTTAAAGAACCATTAAAGGTTGTTATTGATAATTTTCTATGTTATGATTTAAAAACTGTTAAGGGTGAATTATATATTCCTTCGGTTATGGATGGATATACGGGCAAAGAAATTAAAAATCCTGAAAAAACGATTAAAGAATTTTTGACATATATATTTGAAGAACTTATTTCTAAAAAAGATGAAGAACTAAGCGATGAAGACAAACGGTATAAAGAACGATATATTAATTTAATCGATTTAAGTAAATTATAATCTGGAATTTCGAGACCAGAAATTATAATTACCACCACTATTGATACCTCTACGATTAGAATATGCACCATATCTTGAATATGTTTGGTATGTTTGCTGATTTAATGTAATTGCCATTGCTACTGCCTTAAAATCGGGTTTTGGATTAGATAAACATAATGAATAATCGCCACGTTTGGTTGTTACATACCATTTTTTTGTATTATCATTATATCTTAACATACCAATTTGTCTATTGTTTTTTGAAATATTTGTACCATTGCCAATTTTAATTGCTGGATTAAGTGTTATAATAGAATTGACACATGCTAAATCATTATTTGTACCAATAGAAGTATCTGAAATATCATTAATATAATATATAGTATTAGGTAAACTTTTCCATACATTATTAACTTTTTGAAATAATTGTTCTAATATTAATTGATTTGCATATTTTCCATTTGAAATAATATATGCTTGAGGTACATTAGATTCGACTAATTGAGCACCATTGATGAATAATCCAAAAGTATTATTAAGAGGTTTGAAAATTGGATTATATGTATTATCTAAAAGTTTTAATGCAATTTTTAAAATAAGAGTTGCATTAAATTGTGCTGTTATTGATAAACGAACAACATTATCATCAATTACTTCAATATGTGTATTTGTATTAAATACATCATCAGAATTACCAAATACATTTGATTGATGAGTATTGTTAATTAAATTAAATTTAGCAATATATCCATATGTTTCATCTTCATTTGAAAAAGAAAGAGATAAATGTTGTAATTCATTTTTTTGAACATATATACTAAAAGTATAAACTTGTCTTAATTTATTATAAAAAATATAATCAATACTATGCTCTGACAACTCATTCGATGCCATAATTTTAGTCACTTCAGAATTTGGAAATTTTAATGTAGATTCTTTATTTAAAATGACATTATTTTTATTCCAAGAAACATTGAAAAAATCTTCTGAAAATAATATGTAATTATATTTGCGCAAATATTTAGCATAATAATCACCTTCATTACCAATATCCAATGAAGGCAAATTAAATTCACTTTTATACAAAGTTTGATTTATATTAACCCAATTATTATCTTCTTTACGATACAAATATCCATCAGATGATGTTAATATTGTGTTTAAGGGATGTATAAAATTTATTGAATTTTCCATATTATTCTCATTATAATTACATATATTACTAATAATATTTACCCTTTATGAATTAACAATATAAATTGACAATTGGGAAAAGTTCGTATAATGTTGGTAAATAGAAATACAACAACTTAAAAAGGTATATGAAAATATTTAACATTGTTGGGATTGTTGTTTTATCTTTATGTATCTTAATATCTCCTGTGTATGCCACTACCAATGGAACAAGCAGGGCAAAGATAGAGAGTAATATTCAGATAAAAGATGGACAAACTCAAAAGAAAGAAACAATATTAAATACTTTAACAAATGAAGATTTAATATTAACCGAAGTAAAGACGTTGAACAAGGAACAGCAAGAAGACGTGGTGTGTCTAGCATTGAATATGTTCCATGAAGCACGTGGTTCTACAGTTAAAGACCAAATTGCTTCTACATATGTTGTCTTTAATCGTTATATGGATACAAATTATCCATTGACTCTTAAAAATAAAAAGAGAAGTTTATGTAATATAATTTTTGATAAATGGCAATTTTGTTGGACGAATGGACATAAAATTCCTAAACCTGATGTTAAAAAATATGGTGAAAAAATTGCTTGGGAAAAAGCACAAAAATTGGCAATGGAATTATATAATAATCCAATACATAAACAAATGGCATCAGAATTTCAATTACAACACTATGTTGTGACACCATTAATATATGATAAACATCGTCCGAAATGGATTAATAAAAGAAAATTGACAATTCAAATAGGAAAACATTCATATATGTCAATTAATTCAAAAATTGAAAATTCGAAAGAAAACCAAATCAAATATAAGCATATAATTGACCGAGCATACTATTCTATATTTGGAAAAATAGATGAAAACATACAACCAACATTGACTAAAATCAAGTAAATATCTTTATGATACAGAAAAGGATTTAGTCAATGGGGTTGCAACAATATCAATGGAGAATCAAACCTAATAGATTGTATAGTGTTCGTAAATTAAATAGTTTGCTTTCTAATCAACAATTAGAACCAAATATTATGGTTAATGGAAAAGTGAATATTTATGGATTAAATTCAGAAGTACGTCCAAATTTATTAAATGAAATGTTTTTACCACCTGTAAATCGTAATGTTTCGGGATTTGCCGCATTTGAAATAATTCCTTGCTATTTATATTGCCAAGGTCAAGCAGAAGATATTATTCTATCTGGTATAGAAGTTTTAGCGGATTTAGGTGAGTTAGAAGGATAAAAAATAATGGCGAAGTTGTTCCAATTTACTAATAATATTGATTATAATGATATAGATAATAAACCTAAAATTAATAATGTTACTGTTGAAGGTAATAAATCATTAGCAGATTATGGTATTCAACCTGCTGGTAATTATGCACATTTAAATGCAAATGGTAAAGTTCCATTGGAAGAAATAGATGATTCATTATTAGGCAATTTGCAATTTCAAGGATTATGGGATGCTAAAACAAATAGTCCTGAATTACCATTAAATCCTACTATTAATGGACAATATTGGATTGTTTCTGAATCTGGTGATAGATTTGGTACAGATTTTAATGTTGGTGATTGGATTGTTGCAACTAATGGTGTTTGGAGAAAAGTTGATAATACTGATGCGGTAATATCTGTTAATGGTAAGATAGGTAAAGTTGTTTTAACTTCGGAAGATATAACACATAATGATACAACGGTTTCTAAAGCGATAGATAGCGAAATTAATAGAGCAAAAGAATCGGAATTATTAATTACATCTTCTTTAAATAATGAAATTGCTCGTGCTGAAGCAAAAGAAGAAGAAATAAAGAATGTATTAGTTGATCATATCAAAGACAATAATAATCCGCATAATGTTACAAAAGAACAAATTGGATTAGGAGAAGTTGATAATACATCTGATATTAATAAACCTATTTCAAATGCAGTTCAATTAGCATTAAATTTAAAGGCAGATAAAACAGAAGTTTACACAAAAGAAGAATCAGATGAAAAATTTTTAACAGAACATCAAGATATAAGTGGCAAACAAGATGTTATTAAAGATTTAGATTCAATTAGAGAAGGAGCAAAATTAGGTGAAACTGCTCTTCAATCATTTACGGAAACAGACCCAACAGTACCTGAATATGTTAAATCAATTACGCAAGAAGATATTACAAATTGGAATAATAAATCGGAATTTTCTGGTAATTATAATGATTTAACTAATAAACCATATATTCCAGAAGAAATTACTGAATCAAAAGTTTCTGAATGGGGATTTACAAAGAATAATGGTACAATTACATCTGTTAAAATGAATGGGAAAGTTATATCTTCAAGTGGCGAGGTTGACTTAGGCACTGTTATCACCGAACATCAAGATATAAATGGTAAAGCAGATAAAGCGACAACTTTAGAAGGATATGGAATAACTAATGCTTATACCAAATCAGAAGTTAATAATTTAATTCCAACTCTTGATGGATTGGCAACAGAAGAATATGTTAAAAATTATCATGATACAACAAAACAAGATAAATTGATTGCCGGAAAAAATATAACTATTGAAAATAATGTAATATCTGCAACAGGTAGTAGTGAACCATCTATAACTTATACAGCAGGTGATGGGTTAACATTATCACAAGAGAATGAATTCTCGGTCAATGACACAATAGCAAGAACAAATAAAGTTAATGAATTATTAACTACTAAGCAAGACACATTAACAGCGGGTAAAGATATTGCTATTGAAAACAATGTCATTTCAAATACATATGATGATACTGAAATTTTAGTCAATATTTCAGATTTACAAAGTGATGTACAGAATTTACAAACAGAGATTGTAAAAAAAGCAAATACAACAGATGTTAGTAATGCTCTTTCAATGAAACAAGATACATTAATCTTCGATTTAGTTCCAACATTAAATAGTGAACATCCTGTTTATTCTAAAGGTATAAAAGAAACGATAGATGTTAAGCAAGATGTTATTCGTGGTTCAAATGGTGAAATTGTATATCATAATGGAAATAATGTGTTTACACAAACATTAATGAATGAAAGTATGGTTGTTACTAATGAAGAAGAATTAGAAAAATGCAAAAATAATATTCCTTCATTTAACGAAGTATTTAATAAATGGATAAAGTTTTCACATCAAAATGGAAATGATAATGCTATTCCATCAGAAATATCTGCTTGGGTTTATGATTCAACTAATGATACAATTAGACAACCATTAAATACAGATTCTTATGTTGGATTTGTAAGTCCAAATACATATTCTAATTATGATATTACTGTAAGATTATATTCAACTGGTGGTGATAATGATACAATAGGTTTAGTTGCTGCATTTGCAACAGACTCTTCTGGAAAACAACATACATTATCATTTTTAAGAAGTCCTGGTGGAACAAGTGGTAAATGGATGTGCAAAGTCGATTACTGTACTTTTGCTATGAATTTAACATCATATAATCAAATTACATTAGTTGATAAAAGTTCTACATCTAATGGTAATTCTGCTAATTGGAATTCAACAACAATTGGAACAGGTTCAGTTGTTAATATTAAGAGAAATGGAAATGTAATCTCTGGTATGTGTTCACAATTTAATTCGAATGAATTGGACGAAAATACATTAATTACAATTGATTTGGATGAATTGTCCGCAACATACCCAGTATTGAATAATTTTAAAGGTTCTTCATCTTGGGGATATGGATCATTTTCACAACCTAATTCAATGTATGAAAATCTTTCTGTAACAGATTCGAATGGATATATTCTTGATATTTTGAATAATAATGTTTTGAAATATAATTCTAAAATATCTGCTTGGGAAGAAGTAGTTAATTTAACTCCAATTAATGCAATGGGAATAGGAAGATTATCGTATAACAAAATTACAAATAAATTGTTTTATAATAATGGTAGTTTAATATATGAAATTGCAAAAGATACATCTGCAATTGATATTGCACAAAATTTGGCAAATCCTTCTGAAAACACTGTACCAAGTACGCAAGCAATTGTTAATGAGAGTGCTAGAATAATGTCTGCTGTAGATACCAAACAAGATATTTCAACAGCAGTTAATTATAGCAACATATCAAACTGCATAACAGAAATACCTCAAGATATAAAGATTGAACTGAATAACGGTACTTTAACTCTTAAAGATGGAAGTAAAGTATATATACCGAATGGGTTCGAGAGTGATGGTACTACTAAGAAGTTTGATGTAAAAATTATCGAAAGCGATTTAACCGTTACTTTTGATAATACAATACAAAAAGGTGTTCTTATAAGTCCTAACAACACTATAGTTCATGGTAATTTATCCGACCATTTTATATCTTCATCAACTGCTCCATCTATTTCTTGGGGATTTTGGTATGATTTAACAAATAACCAAATAAAATGGACTAATGATGGATCTACTTGGATTTCAGGATACTCTTTACCTATATGTATTGCTACAGGAACAAATGGTTCAGTCACTTCCATCGACCAAGTATTTAACGGATTCGGCTACATCGGTAGTACAGTATATGCACTTCCAGGTATTAAAGGATTGATACCAGATGATATTTTGAAGAGTATTGAGTTTACAGTAAATAATGTATTAATGATCACTCAAACTTCTGATAGAGATGCTTATATTACTTTAAATAGTAATACCATAGCTGTACCTAGATATAGTGAATTTGGTTTTGATGAAGAAAATAATTATAATACATTTAATAATACTAAAATTGATTTATGTAATGCTGGAAATATTACTTATTCTAATGGTCGCATTACTTCATTTACACCTAAAACAGTATTTCACGCACTAGACTACAATGATAAATCAACAATATCCGGTTGGAGTATGCCATCATCTAGATATATTAATTTATCAGTTGCCGCTAGTGGCAGTACATATACAGCTCCAGCGAATGGATATTTTTCTTGGTACTGTTATCAAAATAATAATGGTTATATTTTTGTTCAATCTTCAGCTTCATTGTTACCTAATCGAGTAGCCAATGCTTCAAATGATATAGCCGGTTTTATACCTGTTAAAAAAGGAGATATAGTTATGGTTGAATATGCGAACTTAACATTTAATAGATTAAGATTCATTTATGCAGAAGGAGAAAATTAATGTTTGTAGCAATTAGAGATAATAAAATCATAGATTATAACAAAACAGGTAATTTCCCTTGTTTAAATTACGATGAAATTAAAGAAATAGATGATGTAATTTTAGTACAGGTTGAAAGTGAATTTTTACTAGATACAGATAAAAAAGTTATTGAATTACAAAAAAAGCAAGTTCGTTCTAAAAGAGATAGTTTATTACAAAAGACTGACAAATTTATGATTTCAGATTACCCTATAAGCGAAGATGAACGTCAAAAAATAAAATTATATAGAGAATATTTAAGAGATTATACCTTAATTGAAAATTGGTGGCAACAAGAACCAAATACATTTGAAGAATGGTTAAATAACTTGAAATAAAAAAGAAATCATTGAATAAATATTTTTATAATATGTTTATAAGGATATTGATATGATTCAAGGAACAAAAATTTATAAAGTATCTATTGCTAACGCTGTTGGTGATACAGATGAGAAAAAAGGATTTTTAGATAATAAAAAAGTATCTGATTATGATGATTTTGATATTTCTGCTCAACCAATTGAAAGTGAAACATTAGAACAATATAAAATTAAAGCACGTGGATTGGTAAGATTTAATAAAATGTGCTTAAATTTACAACGTGGTTTAGATGATATGGTTGAAGTTGAAACAACTGGTGCTAATCATATTACTCCACCAACAAAAATGGAATTTAAATTAATTTATACTCAAGATGATGGATTGGCAGTTGAAGTTTCTGCTGATAAATTTGCAGAAGATGCTGAAATTGTTAAAGCAAGAGATGGTAGAGTATTCTTTAAAGGAACAAAAGCAATTAAATATTTGGTTGCCGAATCTTTAGCAACAGATTATAATAAAGTAATTGCAAACTATTTTGATAATACTAAAACACCTTCTGGAAATCCATATGGATGGCAATTATTAGAATTGAATGTTAAAGCACCATGCGCAAGTATAGAAGAGGGCGAAGCATTAGTAACTGTAACAGAATTGGTTAAAAATTAATTGGAAATAAGAAATGGCAATACAAATTAGACTTAGAAGAGATAATACCCAAAATTGGTATGAAATCAATCCTATATTAGCTGATGGTGAAATGGGTATTGAACATTTGGATAATGGTAAAAACAAAATTAAAATTGGTAATGGTGTTAATACATATTCGGAATTGGAATATTTTGCAGATGTCATTTCTTATTTAGATATTATTAATAAACCAACTCTTAATGGAGTTGAAATTTCTGGTAATAAATCATTATTTGATTATGGTATTCAGCCATCTGGTAATTATGCATCATATAATGATGTTATTGATGGATTGGCATTAAAAGCAGATAAAGATAAAACATATTCAAAAGATGATATTGATACATTTTTTGATAATTTGCTGAAAATTCCATCTATTGAAGATGAAAACGGAAAATATTTAAAAGTTATTAATGGTGAAATTGTATGGTCTAATCTTGAAGGTGAAATTGTTACAATCGAAACATTAAATGAAAAATTAGAATCGAAAGTTGACAAAAAGACAGGATATTCTTTAATTTCTAATGTTGAATTACAAAGATTATCAACAGTTGATAATTATGATGACGAACCTATTAAAGATGAAATTAAATTATTAACACAAAATTTGGATGATAAAGCAAGTATTAATTTTGTTGAAGAAAATTATATTTCAAATATTCAATTAGATGAAAGATTGGAAAGTTATGCAAAATCTGGTGATATTGCTGGAAAAGCAAATGCTTCTGATTTAGCAAACCATATCAATAATAATTTAAATCCGCACCATGTTACTGCTGAGCAAGTTGGATTGGGAAGAGTTGATAATACATCAGATTTATTAAAACCATTATCACAAGCAGCAATTGATGCATTGGCATTAAAGCAAAATAAATTAGAAAGTGGATATGGTATTAATATTGAAAATAATATTATTACAAATACATCTCCAAATGTTCAAGCAGATTGGAATGCAGAAGAAGGAAATGCTGTAATTTTGAATAAACCAGCATTATCTAATGTTGCTTTATCTGGTTCATATAATGATTTAAGTGATAAACCGACTATTCCTGAAGAGTATCAATTAAAACCTGCAACAAAAAATGATTTGGGTGGTATAAAAGTTGGTGATGGATTGGACATAAATGATGAAGGAATATTAACAGTTTCTAATACTGTGTTGAATTATGATAATTTAGAAAATAAACCTTCTATCGGTGGTATTGTTTTAGTTGCTGGACAAACAGCGGAAGACTTAGATTTGGCAACAGCAAAAGCAACACAATCTGAATTAAATTTAAAAGCAAATATTGCTGATTTGGAAAATTATACAAGAAAAGAAGATATTGAATTAGAATTAGATAAAAAAGCAGATAAAGCATCATCATTAGCAGGATATGGAATATTAGATGCTGCAACAAAAACTGAAGTTAATGCTAAACAAGATAAATTAACTGCTGGTAGTGGTATTGAAATAAGTGCTGATAATGTTATTTCATCTTCTGCTATTGTGGAAGAAGTTAGTTGGGGTAACATTAAAGGAACCTTGAACAATCAATTGGATTTAAAATCAGCATTAGAAGAAAAGCAACCAAAAGGCGATTATGCTTTATATGCAGATATACCAACAAAAACAAGTGAATTAGAAAATGATTCAGGATTTTTAACTTCACATCAAGATATTTCCAATTTGGTTACAAAAGAAGAATTAAATACTTCATTAGAAAGCAAAGCAGATAAAAATGAAATAACAGAAGCAATTGAAAAATCCGAAGATGCAATTCAAAAAGCAACTACTGCTCAGAATAATGCAACCGAAGCATTAACAAAAGCAAATGAAGTTTCGGGTAATATAACAAATTTAACAACAAGAGTTGAAACTAATGAAACTCAAATTACATCATTAGGTAATTTAAAACAAGATAAATTAACTGCTGGTAGTGGTATTGAAATAAGTGCTGATAATGTTATTTCAGCAACTGGTGGTTCGTCTTCTAACAGTGGAATAATTATTTGCCCTAATGTTAGTGTAACATCTGCATTATGGGAAAGTGATACAACATATACTGATTATCCATTTAAAGCAAAAATAGCGATTGAAAAAGCAAAAAGTACAAATGTTCCACAAGTAATTTTTAATGTTACGGAAGCAACGATGAATTCATTTGCTCCAATTACCGAATGTGAAGATGGGTTTGTATCAATATGGTGTAAAGAAAAATTAACAAATGATATTACAATTCCAACTATTTTGCTATTTAATGGTGAGGAATATAATATTACTCCATCTACACCTGATACACCAACCATAGATCCATCTACTCTAAAATTCGGAGATAGAATCGATAATAAAGCAACAGTAGTTGGAACATTTGAATCAAGTGACTTAGGCACAGTAGTGTATGCTGTATTAGATGCACAATATAGGGGTAGAGATATTAAATGTGCTAGTGATTTTAGAATTGGTTCAAGTAATGATTTTCCTTTACATGGTTATGCTGCGTCCGAAGCGTTAAATGCAAAAGAATCCGCAACATATAATACAAATACAATTGTTGATAATTTTAGTGATAAAGCAATTGAAGCATATACATTCGTTAGAAGTATTCAACCATTAAATTTCAGTGGCACTAGTTATAAGTGTCAACTACCTAATACTTATGAATTACAACAAATCTATAATAAAAGAAATGAATTATATGCATTAGACCCAACTGCTGAATCAAATACAATGGAAAAATTATCCGATTGGAAATTTGGTGAAATGAACGGTGCGTGGTCTTCAAATTCTTGTGAGACAGGAAAATCACTAGTGCTCTGGAATGACGGTTCTTGGTTTGATGATGACCGTAATTTTATTCGTGGAGTTATTCCGATTATAGAGATTCCTATCAGTAATAATACACCAAGTGAAGAAACATCTAAAGAATTTACAATTACATCTAATGCAGATAATGCAACAATTTTGGTCAATGAGGTACAATAATGGGCACGAGTATTAAAAAATCATTAACATATGGTAAAACATACTCATTTTATGCTCAAGCAGATAATTATTATGATTATTCGGAAACAAAGACAATTAGTAAAGAAACCGAAAATCCGATTAACATAACTATGGAAAAATACAATGGATTAAAATATAAGATTTATACAGACAAATCGGAATGCATTAGATTATCTTTAGGTAATACCATATTACCCGATAGAAGCGAATTACAAACAACCAATTATTGTTTAGAAAATATTGGCACAAATGTTATGATTTCAAATCTTGAATTTATAGGTTGTATAGACCCAGATATGAATTTTAAAAAAGGTACAAATGTAACATTTAAATGTTTTGCTAATGGTAATACAAATATTATATTGACAAATAAAGATTCGTATGAAAATTATAGATATTTAGGAGAAATTCCATACACTTCTCCATCGACACTTAAATTTGGTGATAGAATTGACAATAAAGCAACGGTAATTAGCACATTTAGAAATCATGTTTATGCCGTATTGGATGCACGATATAGAAGTATGCTTCCTTGGGCAACTGGATTGGTATATGTTGAATCAGGATTACCGATATATCATTCATCTGAATATGTTTTATCTGCATTAGAAACGGCAACACAGAATACAAGTTATATTATAAATAAACATAAAAAT
>ERZ1034873.626-NODE-626-length-17646-cov-7.600819_pt1 | contig 17646 bp, 4 predicted proteins | sample MGYA00520689_ERZ1034873 | MGnify/ENA primary metagenome ERZ1034873 (study PRJEB33766, sample SAMN09781722) | gut metagenome | biome: gut microbiome | host: Homo sapiens | place: Madagascar | study: EMG produced TPA metagenomics assembly of the PRJNA485056 data set...
AGAGTGCTAACGGCACCAACTCTGCTAAGGACCGTGAAGCTTTACAGCAAGAAGTTAACCAGCTTTGTTCAGAAATCGACCGTATTTCTAACGATACCACTTTTGGCGGGGAAAAGATTTTAGCAGGTTCTAGCCAAGCAACCGTAGCAACCGGTGGGGTTGTAGCTGCTGGTGGTGTTGTTACAGCTAAAACTATCAGCTTCCAGGTAGGCGCTGACGCTAATCAGCTTATTTCAATCGATATGAGTGCTAAAAAAGATGGCGGTGCTAGTGGTCAAGGTTATAGTGTTGCTAGTATGGCAGCTTCAATGGGCCTTGCAAAACAAGCAGGTCAAGCAAATAAACCCACAGGCTTTGCTCAAAACAAGCTCTCCGATGGCACAGCTGACAAAAATGGTTTAACTTTTGATATATCTACAGCTGAAGGCGCTCAAGCCGTGCTTGGTAAAATCGATAAGTTCATTGGTGCTGTTGACTCAAAGCGTGCTGAACTTGGTGCCGTGCAAAACCGTCTTGAATCAACTATCAGAAACCAGTCTAACGTTTCTGAAAACGTAAGCGACGCGCGTAGCCGTATCCGTGATACTGACTTTGCAACCGAAACTGCGAACATGACTCAGCAGAGCATCATCCAGCAAGCTTCTCAGAGCATCTTAAGTCAGGCTAACCAACGTCCACAGTTGGCTTTAAGTCTCTTAGGCTAAATGGCAGTTATAGGCTAAACTTAGCCCTAACACCTTAGTATCTTTATACTTAAATGTTTTTAAAAACCTCGGTTATTTGGTTTAGCCAAAACCGAGGTTTTGGCTAAACAGCGCTTGGAAATTTTAGATGAAAATTTAGGTGAAAAAACGACATTTTCACTTTGGCGAATTTCTACATTTTCAGTTTGGCACTAACACTTTATCAAAGCTTCCCTTCCAAGCCTCTTTTTTCAAGCTTCTTTTTCCAAGACTTCTCTTTTAAAGCATCCCAGCCTGGGTTTACACACTTTTACATTCAGAGACCAAACATCCCGGCAGGTTTTTCTTTAACGAAATTACGAATTTGTATTTTCGAAGGTTTAGTGGAGGATGAATTTTGTCTTGGCGTGAGTATTTAGGCACGTGAATTTTTATAAAAAAATCATATCTAAGATCATATGAGAAAAGTTTAACAATTTGAGTAAAAAATCAAAAATGTTACAAACACTAGTGTTAATATTTTGTTAACTTCATGGCGCCGGTTTAAAACTAAATTACAAGCTAATTCTTTTACCCCAAAACTTTACACTACTCGCAAAAGCTTTAAACACTTATAAAAAAACTTATACCCACATTTTTCGAATTAGCTCACGTTGTTAATTATTTGTGAAGTTATATATCCAATTTTCTTGACTTAATTTAGTCTTTTTTTTATAATTAGATCACAAAATTGTATCTTTTTTTACAATGGTCTTCTTCTACAATTAAAAACAATAATTACAGGAAACATATGTTGCGAATTTCTAAATTAGCCTGGCATATAGGATTGACATTATGTGCTTTATCGGCTTCTTTTTACCCAAATTTTGCTTTGGCTACAGACACTACTACAGCTGATAAATCTCCGTCTAAGGAACCTCTTGGGGTTAAGATCAATGCTGCTGCTCCTAATGTCATGTTTGTAATGGGACGAGACCATAATTTATTTACTGCAGCTTATTCCGATTACACCCCATTAATCGAAAACGATGAGGGTGACCTTTATACCTACTACCACCCTGAGTTTATTTACGAAGGGATGTATAGTAGCGACATATGTTACGACTATAAAAAAGGAAAAGATGATGGATTATGGATTCCTCTTGCCCAAGCAAATACTACCACAAATCAAGAACAAAAAGTCTATACTTGTAAGGGCGTTTCTGACTCTAATGCTAAATGGCTCGGTAATTTCTTAAACTACATTACCTCTTCACGCTTAGACGTTATTAAAATGGCGTTATATGGAGGTTCTAGAAAATTAACCAATGAAGCCCAGGATTATTACAATTGGAACAATAACAATAACGAAAAGAGTGCCATTCTTGAACACACCAAAACCGTGATTGACTCGAATGCTTGGGGTAAGGTTTTTGCCAACGGCATGTATGACAACTTCCCTAAAAAGCCAAGTATCGATATTTCTGAAATCACGCCATATTCCGGTAACAACGCATTCTTTTTTGGGGTTTATCCTGCTAATTTTAACCCAGAAGGTGGTATTGCTTGGCTAAAGGTTGTGGAAAGTAAAAACGCCAACATCCCTGGAAGCAAAGATTCACCAAATGGTAAAGATTCTCTATGGGATTGGATTAGCCAGCAAAGTAGTGATCAGTTGAATTTTAGACATCCTGGGGCCTTAAAAAATACTACAACTAGACAAGATGACTATGCCTTGTCAGTTGTTGCTTGTAACCCGACAGTCGTTTCCACATACAATAACAATTGTGTAAAATATTCCTCGAGTGGCGTTAACTACTACCAACCTGAAGGCATCATTCAAAAATATGGCATGGGTACAAACCCAAGAATGCTATTTGGATTGATTACAGGCGGTTGGGATTCAAATCGTAGTGGTGCCTTGCTTCGCGATAACATCAGCAATAAAAATGATGAGTATGACCAAGAAACAGGGGCGTTAATATATAAAGAAAACGCTGGCAAACGCTACGGTTTTGCTGGAGCTTTAGACCAATTTAGAATATACAAACATAACCTTACTGGCATTACTGGCAATGTTGAAGGCAGCTACGATGTTACGAACGACAACCATAACTATCCAGATTGCAGTCGCTCCGCAGAAAATGGTGGGGTAAAAGCTGTTCTTAAAGATATGAATAGCGCTAAATCAACAGAATTTTCAACTTGTGGCGATTGGGGTAATCCTATTGCGGAGTTACTCTATCAAAGCGGTAATTACTTTCAAAATAAACCTGTCGAAAAAGGTACAGCACCTTATGGTTCTGCTCGCGAAGATAGTATCGGCCTAGGATGTGTTCCACAAACAAACCCTTACAACGAAGATAACTACTGCGCTAAAGCATATAGTTTTGTGATCTCCGATGAAACGCCATCCTTTGATGCAATTAATGCCAATGTGCCTAATAGTAGCTCCTATTCTTCTAGCGCTACCCAAATTATCGACAAGCTCAAAAGTAAATTTAACGTTGAAGGTAAATACTTGGTTGGCCTCACCTCAAATTCAAACGCTACCAATGATGAACAACGCTATAAAGCAATGCCAACAGTAAAATACATCAGTAATTTAAGTGAAGTGACTGGTTTGGCCCCAACCCAAGCTTTTAGCTATGGCTCTTACAATGTTGCAGGGGTAGCTGCACTATTTCGTGGTGATTCAGATAGCGCCACCACGCTTTCAAACACATACACCACCAAAAGTGGCGAAGAAAAAACCATTGATTTCAACATGCAAACTTTTATTTTGGCGATGAAACCAAATGTTGCTGAAATTAAAATTCCAGTAAACATTAGTGGTACTACCTATTATGTAAGATTGCTTCCTTTAGCCAAAACTCCGGCTGAAGCTTCAGCTAAAATAACAAAACCTAGCGAAGATGATGCTTCTCAAAACGATAATTACCAATACCAATCCACTAACCAAATTGCAGGTTTTTACGTACAATACAACGTGCAAGAAGATGGCGTGAAAAATAGCGAAGGGTGGTTCCATGTAAATTTTGAAGATTTCGAATACGGTTCAGACTTTGACATGGACTGGGTTGTTGGTTACAAATACAAAGTATACAAAAGTGGCAACTCGGCTTATATTCAGGTAATACTAACTAACGAAAACGCCGATGGCTATGCTGTTCAACATGCTGGTTACACCATAACTGGGGTCGATTATAGCGGAACCTATATCGACTTAGCTAAATATGACTATATATTTGAACACGAAAAAAATAAAGATGATCAAAGTAGCTTACAAGGCAACTTGTATGCTTTAGATAATTACATTAGTGATGCCGCGTTTTCAACATGCGAAGGCAAGGAAAAAGCAAGCTTTTTAGATTGCATTGTGAACACCGCGCTTAATGATCCAACAACCTCTAATTATTTTGACAACACTAGTATAGACAACTACTATACAAACATTCTTAAATTAGGCGGGGATAACTCAGGAAATGCATGTGATGCGTCTGACTCACACACCTTAAGTGACAATTGTGTGCCTGTATATTACATGCCACGCTATAAATTCTCGCAATATGCCGGCGGCAAATTCTTCACCCTTACCGATAGCCCTGATTCATGGCGTTTACTTGGTGATGAAGTGCGTGTCAAAAAAGATAACAATGGAAAAGGGATTATAAGTTCTAGCCGTATATTCAAGGTATCCACTAGCTCTTCAACTAATGATGTGTGGTTAAAATCTCCATTATGGTTCGCAGCTCAAGCCGGTGGTCCTAAAGTCAAAGCAGATAAGATTAAAAACACTGATGCGGATCCAAAGGACAACTTTGCTTATGTGCATAATCCAGCTCAATTCCGTAAGAGTTTAAATCTCTTAATTAAACAGCTTTTGTCTGGCAACCACTCATCTTCTTCATTTGTGCCTGCTACCACAACCACGACAGAAGGTACTGCAGTTTACGCAACTTCTTATAACCCAACAAATTGGTACGGCAATATCTATAAAGCCAAAGTTGCGGCTGACGGTGGTTACAACTTAAATAGCATTGAATGGGAAGCTTCTGACACGTTTGTTGCCGTCGATCCTGATGACCGTTTAATTGCAACCTATGATCCAGAAAAAGAAAAACTAATTAAAGTCGAAGTAGATAAAGACCTCGAAAGCACAGAGGAAACTAATTTAACTAAGCTTTTTGCTCCAGGTAATGCCCGTAAAGCTCGTTATTTTATTGATTGGCTTTTAGGTAACCACGACCATGAAGGGACTGCAGAAGATCTTGAAGAAGATTCAGACAAGATAGTTTTACGTAAACGCTTAAAGGATGATGAAAAAACTCCATTTGTCCTTGGCGATATCGTAAACTCTGACGTTGCAGTAATAAAGGTTGGAGGGAAGATTGTTTTAGCAGTTGGAGCAAATGATGGTATGTTGCACCTTATTGGCGACGACGGCACCCCTCTTTTCTCCTTCATTCCAAGCGCTGTGCAGCAAAGTATTATTAAGACCTCAGAATTAGATTATGGTCATGAGTTCTTTGTAGATTCAACTCCAAAATACTTTACACGTAATGGTAATGTTTATCTCTACGGTAGCTTAGGTCTGAACTATAAAGGAGGGTACTTATTAAATATCACTCAATTCTTTGAGTCAAATTCGACAAGTGTTAACCTTGATTCGATTTATAAGTGGGAACTCACTGAAAATACTTCCTCATTTGTTGGCAAGTTCCGTGAAGCCCCAGTGTATTACGCCACAGCTACAAAGGATTACTTGATTTACTCAAGTGGTTATGATGCCAAAACTCCAGGGGTTTATGTAGTTGATGCTCTTAATTCAGAAAATACCAACACTCCAAAAATTGTTTCTGCAATTGAGCTCAATAAATCACTCAATGAATCAGATGAGTCTGAGTATAGTGAACCGGCAAACAGCCACCGTGCTATATCCCCAATTGAGATTTATGCTAACCAGTCTTCTACTGGCGTAGAACCTGTAGCGCTCTTTGCTGGAGACACCGACGGGTATTTATACCAAATTAAACTCGATGGTGAAGTAAGTGGCAAACCTCAATGTTGGGGTGTGGCTCTAGAATACTCGAAAGATTGTTCTATCACCGGGGATAAAAAGAGTTATTTACCTAAAAAAATATTCTATACAGGTAGCAGTAACAAACCAATTACAGCTCGTCCTGCCGTTAGCAAACTTAATGGTATTGGTTATACTGTAATTTTTGGGACCGGTTCATATTGGACTCCGTTTGATGCAACCAAGGAGTCTCAAAATACTATTAATGCAATTTACGCTATTAAACGTGATAGCAATGAAGCTGCAACTGCCGATGTAATGCTTACTGAAAACGACTTGTATAAGTTAGTAAAACAATCTGATTGCGACAATGAATCTTTAGATTCAACCAATACAAATTCATTTTGCAAGGACTATTGGACATTTGTCGACAATGGTGGCACAGATCGAACCAAGTACAATAAGGGCTGGTACAAACCTTTTGATACTCATGGTACATACAATGGTGAACGTCTTTATCGCGCTCCATTAGCCATAGGACAAAACGTATACTTCACAACCTCCATCCCTAAAGCAGCGGCAGATTGTGAAGCAGGTGGTAGCTCTACCCTTTATGTGATTAATCCTAAAACAGGAAAAACTAAAGTGGTAGCATCTATGGCCGGCCTTAGTAACGAACTTTCCGTCACCCTACATAATGGTAATCTAGTTTTGCACAGTACGCATGATAACCCAAATAACGCAGCAAGTGGTATTGGTGAAATTTCTATTCCTGCCACCTCAATGCCAAATATGGTGCGTAATAGTTGGATTCGTTTGTACTAATAACGATAGACCATAGCGTTTTACGGTAATTTAAAATCCACCTTCTTTGGGAGCTACCCATTTAAGGTGGATTTTTTTGCGTTATAAATATTCTGTAACCTTGGTTTAAAATTTCACTCCTATTTTATTTTCTCTATGAGCCCAAGCCTTCTTTTTCCTTTCTTTATTCCTTGGAGCTTTTAACAGTAGTCTCAAGTTCCAAAACTCGCCCTTGCGCCCTTATGGCCGCATCAGCCCGAGTTCCCGTATTAAGCGCACTCCCGCTTCCGGTAATGGTGTCAAGATTACTTGTTTCTGCAGGTAAAAGTTGGCTTTGACTAACCATATTATTCCATTCACTAAAATCAATTAGACCGAGGTCATAATTTTGTAATTCCGTCGCACTAATGCCCCTACAGTCCGAACCGGCATATCCTTGGTCTTTTAAGCCCGCCATGACAATGCGGGCTAATGGGGAGTTGTAACAGCAATAGTGGCGTTTGCGCACTAAACAGCGTCCTAACAATTTGTGGTCACATTCACTTCGTAAATACAAACAACTATTCATATTAAGGCGCATCGAAGTTTCGTATTCATTCGTGTGGCAAGCGGTTATGATCTCATAAGCTACAACTGCAAGCTTGTACGCGACATAAGCCTGCATGAGCCCTTGGGCACTATTTAAAACATCTGGGTGCAATGTTGTGCTACTTGAAGCACTGCCTGCCGCTCCTTCTACAAAGATGCGATCACGCATTTCCTTGCCAAACAACTGCTCCACGAGGTTTGCTGTTTTAGTGGTTAGTTTTTGTAAATATGATGAACGCACCGTTTCTAACCCAGTTTTGGCATAAGCTCCTATTAAGGAATCTAGCTCTGAGCTTATAAGTCCACCACTCCCACCGCCAATTGCACTCCAACTCCCAAAATCCGCCACTTCATGTTTAACTAGCGCGGCAGCCGCTTCAAGTGTCATGATATACGATGAGAGTCGAATGTAATCCTGAGCTGTAACCTGAGTTTTGATGCTACAGCAATCAAAACTCCCTTTAATCCCACACCGACAAGTATGATCTTGGCCGGTAAAAATCTGACAAACTCCCGCTTGGCAATTCATATCATCCTGCATATATGCCATCAGCCCAATTCCCCCAAGAGCTTGTCCACGGTTGGACCGTTCTTGTGCTGTAATTGTAGGTAGCTCATCACTTACGCACTCAAGTCCTAAACATGGTACTTCATCTTTTAATGGAGTAGCGCAGACTACCTCTTGCTTAAAATCACCTGCTTTTAAAATTTGAGGTTCTTTACATCGATAAACCACACTCTTTAGGCCACATTCTGTCATGAGCTCCGTGCCATTATGATCAACACTAAGGCGCACGCTATCATCATCTAAACAAGTACTTTGGATTTGCGTGCAATTGGGATTTTGCGTATAGAGGGCGCAATTATCGCTATACCCTGTTTGTTCGTCGTAAAATTCTTCACACGGAAAATCCTGCGTTTTTAGGTAGTGCTGTGTTTGTGAAACCTTTTTATTCTCCACGTGACACGCCCCCTTTACCAAAAACTCATCCACTTTTATTGGCGGGGCCTCGCTTGCTTGGCACTTTAAAGTGCAAGCATAGGTTTTAACCAACCTTTTTTGAGGCTCGGCCACAGCAAGTGAACCGGATGGTGATGCGGTCGATAAAGATACCGTTGAGGGCGAGGTCCTTAAATTAGGATTAGTTTGGGCGTCTAAATCTTTAAGCGCAAAGTTACTTACGGGCTCTTCAATGATTTCTTGATTGATCTCAACACAATGGTAATTTTGGGGCCAAGCCGCAGCACATGCTGGTAAATCCTGCGCCTTATCAATAGAATTACTTTGAAACGTTTGAACCTGGCTCCCTTGAACTTGGCTCGCTTGAACCTGCCCCGTAGAAATTTCGTTCGATTGAACTTGAGCCTCTAGCGCTTGGTTTTTGGGGGCAGTTTTTACGTAAGTTTGATACTCTAAACTAGCTTCATTTAAGTTAAGCTCAGGGACATCGTAATAAATTTGCCATAACCTACATTCTGGACGCGCTTTAATGGTATTAAGCAAGTTAAGAGAACTATCTAACGCCGTAAGTTCGCTCGGAAGTGGTATTTGATCCTTTTTTATAAATTGCCCTTGGGCTGACTCCAAACTAGTATCAGGATTCCTAAAAGCCCCAGGTCCTGCACCTACATAAGTACCATCCGTCGCATAACTTGAAACACATGTAGCTTGAAGCGCCCGCTTAGTGGCTACTTCTTCTAAGCACGCTAAAGATGAAGTTGGAATATCATTAACTTTTAAAATTTGGCCTAGGTCGTAAGCAAAAGCAAAATCTGCATATGCATAGCCCTTACCCACTACTGAGACTTCAATTTTTATGGTCAACATAAAAGGAGTGGTTTTAAACTTTGATGGCACTTGCTCCATGATTTCGGGCCAAATATCTCGCTTAAGTGTTTGCGTAGTTAAACCATCACCATAGCACACTGTTTTTCCGTTCCTTTTAGGAAGTGGAATTATAGGTGGTAGATAACCATTAGGTTCAAGCAATAAAACCGCTTCATGATTAAAAGCAGGTTGCCCTAATGCACTTGTACTTAAGCTTTTAGAACCTTGGCTTAAACTCACACCTAATAAACCTTCGTAATAACCTGTAGGTACATTCTCAACCTTAAATGATAGGCGCACGTAATCCTTATAAACAAGCTTAGTTAACCATAAACCAAGCATGGCCTCTGGGCTATCAACAATAAAAGTACGACTCGTCGTAAAGACTTTGCACCTTCCGCGCTCTTGAGTTAAATCTCCCACCCTAAAAGTGCCCTTTCCAGGAGTTTTAGTCTCAAAGTCCTTATAATCAAAGCTCCCGCCTTGAGAAAAGTTAGCTATAGGAGTTAAAGCCTGGGCAAACAGCCGATGCCCAAGATTACAGCTACGTTGCGCTATGGGCGCTTGGCATTTATAAATGCGTTCAAGTGGAAGTGACGTATTAGTGCATACGGGTAACGAACTATCATTAGGATTTTGAGAATTGTCACTTGGAGTATTAGTTCCACTTGTAGGTTCTTTGGCGGTGAGAGCCTCTATACTTTGCTTAGCAATTTCACGCGCACTTAAAACTTCGGTCTTACCTAATCCTAATATCCCTTCGTTCTTAGCTTCCTCTTTTAACGCTAAGAATGTAGCTTGCGCTTCAACTAAGCTGGCAGCTTCATTATTGCTCGTTTCTCGGTTGAACAGCTCTCCTGACGAAACCTTGCCTAAAACGCCTTCTTTTTGGTAATACTTTAATAATCCACTCTTATCCACTTGAGTTACCGTAAGGCTATTGCTAGACGCATTAAAAGTTGAAGTAGTTGGGGCCTTAAATGCGTCCTCTGACCAAGCGACGTTTAAATTTAAACTACCTAGTCCTAAAACGCCCCACAGAACACACGAGCCACATAAACCCCAATTGCTTCCGCGCTCCCCAAAACAACACTTAAGTAAAAAATTGCCTCTTGGTAAAAAGCGCCCCTTAAAAAATGATAATGGAACGTTAAAGCATGAATTTGGCTTACAAGCTAAAAATGGAGCCAACCTTGATTTTAAACTCGTTTTAAGACTCGACCTTTGATTTGATTCTTGATTCGATTTCATAGTTCCAGTAAAACCCACCCCCAAAACTTGATTTAGTCTAGCCCCAAAGTTTAAGTTTAAAAGCTGAGGTTTTTTACCCCAAAGCGCCCTACGCATTACAATAAAGTTATTCTGTATTCTCATGGTTTCACTTATTCTCTTCGTAAAATTTTTCCTAGACCCAGGGCCTTGTTAAATGTACCAATACTGCCCAAACCTAGGCTTAAAGCCTTAGCGTTAAGAACTATCTAAACTTGGCGCCGCTTAAATAACGCCATTTAAGCTTTGGTTTTGCAGTAATTTGGCCGTGGCTTGGACAGTAATTTCGGCCATGGTTTTGGCCTTTGGTTGGGCCGGGGTTTTAGTGAGGCTTTAACGATTTGGCGATTTGGCAATTTGGCATCCAGATCCCAAGATTAAGGTCTTAAGACAAATCCACTTTTATACTGCAATTTAAAGGTCCAGGGACTTAAGCGAACTTTATAAAATGACTGTAAAAAAAACATAAGAGCGGGTCGGTCACAGACTCACAAGGTAAATTTCATCTCCTAAAAAAAAAGACTTATACTTTTACTTAAAAGATGCCCCCACCTTTAAACCAAAAAGCTTAAGCTTTTAAACATCCTTTAACCTAGTAGCGAAGTTAGCAGCAAAGTTAGTGACAAAGCTTGACCAAACTGCAGGAGCTTTTAAAGAAGCTAATTAGCCCTCAGGCTTTTACCCGTGTAAAATCGCAGGCTTAATTTTTACGGTGCGGAGGAGTGCCTATAGGTTCCTTTTTTTAATTGGGCTTTAGGACGTTGGTTTAGGCATTAAAATTTTGGTTTTGGGGCTTTAACATGTTTTAGGACTTTGACTTAGGATTTGGCCTCTGCCTTTTACCGTGGAGAAAAATAATGCTCGGAGCAATTATTGGCGATATCGTCGGCTCAAGATTTGAATGGCACAATTACCGCGCCAAAGATTTTGAATTTTTTTCAAATAAATGCTTTGTGACAGATGATTCAATCATGTCACTTGCTGTATGTGAGGCCATTTGTGAAGCTGGTGATGATTATATGCACTTAGGTGAAATAACCGTTAAAGCCATGCAACGCATTGGGCGCCCATACCCACACTGTGGATATGGGGGGGCTTTTTTACATTGGATGTATAGCGATGAACCTGCGCCTTATGGGAGCTTTGGTAATGGTGCTGCCATGCGCGTTAGTGGTTGTGGTTTTGCGGCTAAATTCCTAGATGAAGCCAAAATCTTATCCCGAGAAGTCACGGCCATCACGCACAATCATCCAGAAGGCCTAAAAGGGGCAGAAGCGACAGCTGTTGCCATCTTCTTAGCGCGCCAAGGCAAAACCCAAGCCGAAATTAAAGCTCATATCTGTGAACATTATTACAATATTGACTTTACACTAGATGACATTAGAGCAACCTACGAATTTAATGAGACTTGTCAAAACACGGTGCCGCAAGCTTTAGAAGCTTTTTTTGAAGCCCAAAGCTTCGAAGATGCCATTCGTAATGCGATCTCCATTGGTGGCGATAGTGATACCATAGCCGCCATCACCGGTGGGATCGCCGAAGCGTATTTTGGGATCCCTAAAGACCTTAGAATTAAAGCGCTTAGCTTCCTGGACGAGAGATTATATCCAATCTTAGAACGCTTTGAAGCGAAGTTTCCACCTAAAATCGTAAATTAAAGCAAGGAAAAACTAAAGCGTGAGCTTCTCCTAAATCCCCGGTTTTTAGCCGGGGATTGGCGTTTTAGCTTTACTGTTTACCTAGAGTTTTAAATGCTAACTTTGAGTTTTAGGGTAAAAAAAAATCTACCCGCAGTGAAACCACTGTCCAGGTAGACTTTTGCAAAGTTAAATTACAAATTCTAAATTGGGTTTAAGCCTATTACTTAATTTTAGTTATTAGGCTTTTTAGCTATTTAGCTATTTAGTTACACCAGATTTTCTTCTACGTAAACCAAATCCTAAACCGCCTAACATTAAGAGAGACCATAAATCAAAGAAACCAGCGCCACCACCATTACCATGGTTTTTGGTATCACCACCAATATTTACATCTTCATTGGCAGTGTTGTTGTCGTCGGTTGAATCACTTAAGGTAGCTGTTGTTACTTTTACAGGTACACTTGAAAGTGACAGTAATTTAGAGTTGCTATCAGTCCCTAAAACCTTAACTGTATAATCCCCAGTTTGAGTAAAAGTGAATTCTACAGGTTTGGTGGCCTCAGCTTCCTTATAAGCAACTCCGCTTTCTAAAGTGCAATCTAATTGCCCTTTTGCGTCGAAGTAACATAAAGTACCTTCATCGTCTAAAAACAACGCGGTTAAACCTAAATTAGGCTTTTTATAAACGTAATACTGAACCTTGTATTCCAAATTGCCTGGAGTAAAGATGAGTGGAGTTTTTTCTTCCACGGTGACACTTTGACCAGCTTCAATTTCGGTGTTATCGAGCTCTAATTCATTATTAAAGGCATCGAGGCTAGTGACAGTAAAGTAAGGTTCAGCTACTTTTTCTTCACCGGTATAGCTATCAACAAAAGGTTCGTGTGGAACTACTGCCACCGGAATCTGCTGAACAAAGGTACTCATGCCACCCTTTTCATCGCTCACCATCATCACAATGTTGTGAATGCCTGGAACATCAAAGGTGTATACCATCTTATCGGTGCGACTTGGTTGGAGCTGTTCGTTAACCTGCCACATATAAGTGCTATTTGCCGTAGCATTAACGGTTTCCGCCCCATCAAATCTTACTTCGCCCCCGACGTAAATAACCGGGCCTCCAAGATACTTAAACTTAGCCTCTAATTGAGGCGCCTGACAATTACTATTATCTAAAGCTGCATCACCTAAAGTAGAATCAGTGCAATCGTCTCTAAGGTCATCACCTCCAGTTTGGATATTGTCACCCACCTCGTCAGACTCAGTTTCGTTTGGCAAAACTTCTACCACGGCATTAGCTTGGCTCGTCTGCCCCTTAGAATCGGTCACTACTAATACTACCTGGTAAATGCCCGCCTCAGCAGAGACAAATTCAAAGCTGTTTTGATTTAACGCTTGCACTAAACCATTAACCATCCAACTAAAACGGGTGATTTCATGATCATCAGTAGACTCAGCGCCACTAATGACCACTTTTTCGCCAACATGGATTTGGCTCTTAATAGGTTTTACTACAGCTTGTGGTAATTCATCAATTTCGGTTACCTGAGATACGACGACGTTGACGCAAGTTTCTACTGCTTTAAGGCGCGTCCCAAATTCACTTTTGGGATCAGAACTTACTGGCGTTACCTTAACCGTATACTGGGTATTTTCGGTTGGATTTACCGTAATGCGGCTAGTAGTTTCCCCGGTGCTCCATTCGTATTTGTAGGTTAGAGGATACTTTTCTAGGTTGGCTTTAAAGCTACGATATTCATCTCCATAAACCGAAGAAATATCTTGTTCCTTGATTGGTAAAACATGAATCTTAGAAACGTCAAGGACAATGCTTTCGCCAGCTTCAATCTTATGGCCAATACGGTTTGATGTAACGATAGGTTCAAAAGCAAAGAACACTGGAACATCACAACCGTCACCTAAGCCTACGTAGGCCATCTGTTCTTCTTGGCATGAACTCGTAGCATTATCAGCCTCGTAAGTAATATAACCAAGGTTCGCCGTAGCAAGGCTACTAGTTGGAGTTACGAGGGCAGCTATTGCCCCACTTATAGCTAAAACTAAAGTTTTACTTTTTAAGTTCATTGTTATCATTCCGTGTACCAATGCTTTAACTTATCAACCTTTAAAGCGAGTTTTTAAGCTTGATGGTGTGACCAGTCCCCCTCAGGGGATTGGCCTAAATCACGGGTGCCAAATTGCCAGCGAAGGCTACACAATTTCTTTTAAAAGGCCCTCTGGGCCATCCTAAAGCTTCCCGTTCCCATTAAATGGGTGCTCCCAATTGTAACATAGTTATGTATTTTTATTAACATTTTATTAACTTTTTTAAACGAATTTTGGAGTATTTAAGCCATTTTTTTGGCTGACATGAATTTCGAGCGCTGCGCCTTAGGGCAAAAAAAAGGCCTGCATTTTTTGCAGACCTTTTAGTAATCAGTTTTCCCTAATTGTATGTTTTATGCTATTACTTCTGAGCCTTTCTTCTTCTCATGAAGGCAGCAAGACCACCTAACATAAGGAGAGATAATGGATCAAAGGCACCACCACCGTTAGGGTTGGTTACCTGACCACCTGGGGTGGTAGTATCATTACTTGCAATGTCTTTTAAGCTCTTTACAGTAACTGGGATGGTAGAAACGGAGGTTAAACCACTTTCCTTATCCGTACCTACTACCTTGATTTCATAGTTACCGCTTCGCGCAAAGTTGAAGTTTGCAGTCACATTTGCATCAAATGACACGTAATCAGCCCCAGTAGTGGCATTACAATCTGGAGTGGTGTTGTCATTGAAGCGGCAAAGCTTCCCACTTACGCTTGCGTTGGTGGTGTCGGTACCTTCAGTCTTATAGACGTAGTACTTAACCATAGCGGTATAGTTTTGTGGAGTTACTTGTACGTGTGAACTCTTAACAATATCTAAAACCTTACCTAATAAGATTTCAGCGCTATTAAAGAGCTTTTCAAGATTAAGATCCCCAGAAATACCGTTAGCAGTTACGCTAAATGAAGGCTGTACCTTTATAGTTTCACCGGTAACCTTATCGACGTATTCCTTTTCCGGACTCATCGCAACTACGATTTCACCAACCTTTTCAGAGATGTTACCCGCACTGTCCTTAACCTGTAACTTCACAGCATAAGTACCAGGCACAGAGAAGTCCACACTCAAAGAAGCGCCACCAGAACTCTGAGGCTTGTTGTTTACAAACCAGAGGTAAGAAACAATTTTCTTATCAGAGGTGGTAACCCCAGCATCAAAGGTTAACTTAGTATCAGGTGAAATGATAAGTGAACCATTATACTTAAAGTCTGCATTGAGCTTAGAGTTATCTTCCTTAGCCTTAACTGTTACCTGAGCTACGGCGTCAGAAGTCTGACCTGCAGTATCGGTTACAGTAAGAACTACCTTATGGGTACCTTCTTCAGTTGCAGTATAAGTAAATTTATTACTAGTTTCAGCTTGTACTACCCCGTCCACAGTCCAACGATATGAAGCAATGCCCTTATCGTCAGATGATTCAGCGCCATAGAACACCTTGCTTTGACCTACAGTAGTAGTGATATTGTTTGGTGTTACGATAGCAATTGGCTTAGCATCAACCTCAGCAGGTACCACTTCAACGTTAACTACAGTCTTAATTGCCTGCGGTAACTTGTATTCTGAACTGGTAACTACAGGAGTTAATTCAAGTTCATAAGAGGTGTTTTCATCAGGGTTTACGGTAATAGAATTAGTAGTTTCCCCGGTGCTCCACTTGTACTCTAAGCTAACTGGGTTAGATGCTAACCAAGCATGAGCAGGTGCGCAATATGCGTATTCAGAGGTACAAGCAGGGTTGGCCACTACAGCTGAACCTGAGGCATTAAAGGTAATACTTTGGCCTTCTTCAATACGATTTTCGAAGCGGTTAGAAACTACGTTAGCCTTAAGAATGAATGGTTCTGGTTTCACCCCTAAGTCTTCCTTAACATTAACCACGGTACAAGCAGTATCACTACCACCCTTAGCCCCAGTTACGGTTACGCAGTACTTAGTATCTACAGCCGGAGCTACGGTAATCTTCGCTGTAGTTTCGCCAGTAGTCCAAGCATACTTAGCTGCGTTTTGCGAAGCAGACGCATCTAATTCAACCTTAGTTTCTGGTTCAACTTCTTGGCCTTGAGCCCCATTAGTAATGAGCGCCTTAACTACCGGAAGCGGTTCGTCATTTACCACTAAATCCTTATTAGCCAAAACGTTTGGACAATAAGAATCAGGTGCGGTAAGTGAGCATGACTTCTTAATTACTACGCTTACATCATAAGTACCAGCAGCCTTATAGGTATGGGTAACTTGAGCCCCAGTAACGGTAGTGCCGTCACCTAACTTCCATACATACTCTAAGCCAGACATTGGAGTATTGTCAGCTAATAAAGCTTGGCCCTTTAAAGTCACGGTCAAACCATTAACAGTAGCGTCAATCACAGGTTTAGCTATTAACACTTCTTGAGAAGTAGAAGCGGTAGCGCCCTTGTTATCAGTAACAGTTAAGGTGTAAGTAGTTAAACCATCACCGCTTACGTTAGTAGATTTAGTAGTAGAAACTACCTTGCCTTGAGCATCCTTCCATTCGTAGGCTGCAATAGAACCATCAGGGTCATATGAACGACTGCCATCAAGACCGATAGTACCATCTTGTGAGCTCTTAGTAAGAACGTCAATGATCGCTAATGGAAGCTTGTTTTCTACAGGTTTTTCACCGTCCTCTACGTTTACAGTGATCTTGCCTGAGCTCTTAGCGCCCTCATTGTCAGTCACTACTACTTCATAAACAGTAGTAACACTCGGACTTACAGTGATCTTAGAGGTAGTTTCCCCATTTGACCATAAGAAGCTCTTAATTGAACCATCAGCATCAGTTGAACCTGAAGCGTCAAGCACGATGCTAGCACCCTTCTTAATAGTTACCGCAGAACTTGGGTTAAGCTTAACTACAGGAGCCTTGTTAGTAGAAGTAGTGAACGGAGAACCGTTGTTTACACTAGTGCCATTAACATTAAAGTCGCTGATTTCATTACGAACGAAGTTGCTACCAGTTGAACTTCTAAACCAGTTGCCAGCACAGTCATTAAACAAGTATTCAAAGCCGGTCTTTGATGAATCAACTAAAATTTCAGTTGAGAACCAACCATCAGGCCCCTTAGTCATTTCTACGCCCGGCGCAGTAGTCCAGCCGGTATTACCTTTAGCTGGTAACGCACGGTAGTGCATACAAACCTTAGCTTGGGTAGTAGTTGGCTTAAAGTAAACGGCAGTACCAAGCTTAATGTCAGGACGGCCCTTAGTGAACACTCCACCTTCAGTAATGGTGTATTCACCTTCAGTCAAGCACTGACCAGCGTCACTTGGATAAGCCCCAGTAGCCCCATTGTTACGAATACGAATATCCGCACAATCAGCGTCATCCTGGTATTTAACGGTCTGCTTGAAGTAGCCGGTATCACCAATCTTAGACATTGAAGCATGAGACCAAGTGTTTTCACCGTACTTAGAGTCGATAAATACTGAACCTACAGCGGTATCCTTTGGTTTAGCGTAAACTGTGACGTTCTTGTAACGGACAATTGGATTATTGCTGTCGGTGAAGAACATATGAGTCCCTTCAACGTCACCTTCTACATCTTCAACGTAACCTTCAGCAGTCTTCTTATAACGGCCTGCACCGACATAAACAGACTGAATTTCACTCTTAGTAACGTTACCTAAGTTATCAGTAGCTTCCATGTAGTAGTCTACAAGCTGGTCACGATAATCAGAGATATAAGCGTAATAGGTATCACCAATCTTTTGGG
>ERZ1034873.627-NODE-627-length-17601-cov-4.530320_pt1 | contig 17601 bp, 11 predicted proteins | sample MGYA00520689_ERZ1034873 | MGnify/ENA primary metagenome ERZ1034873 (study PRJEB33766, sample SAMN09781722) | gut metagenome | biome: gut microbiome | host: Homo sapiens | place: Madagascar | study: EMG produced TPA metagenomics assembly of the PRJNA485056 data set...
GCGTTGCTGGCGTTGGGGGTCAGGGCCTTGGCGCTGCCCATGTTCTTGATCTCGCGGGCCACGTCCGCGCCCTTCTCGGAGTTCTGGGTGGTGCCCTCCTGCGCCGCCTTGATGGGCCAGTATTTTCCCTCCGTGAACTTCTGGTAGCCGTACACGGTCATGCTGGCCTCGTTGCCCCACTTGGCAAGGTCGCCGCTGGCGATCCTCTGGAAGCCCTCCGCCACCTTCCGCTGCGCCTCGGTCAGCGTGCCGGTGATGGCGGTCAGGTCGTCCACCGTCAGGCGGATATTCTCCGTTCCCCGCTCAATGGCCGCCTGCTTGCCGTTTTTCTTGATGGCAGGCTGTACCACGCCGCCAACCGTCAGGTGATGCACCGCCTGTTCGCCGCGCCCCACCAGATTGTAGAGGTTCATGATCTGCCCTGTGGTCAGCACCAGCCGCTGGCCATCCTCACCCACGAAGAACTCATGGCGCTCCAGTCGGTTTTTGTAAACCTCCTTGTCCATGAACTTCTCCGCCGCCGCCTGAATGGTTTTCAGCATGGTGTTCTGCCGATCCTGCGCGTTGCGCAGCGTCCGGTACACCTGCATGCCCGCCTCGCCGTAGGCGTAGAAGAACGTATACGGGTCATAGAGATCCAGCGCCAGCTTGCGGTTGGCCCGCTTCCGGGAGAAGCTGCCGTCCCGCAGCGCCTCCGCCAGCTCCTGCACCCCGGCATAGCGCTCAATAGCCAGATTCTTGTTGAAGGTGGACACGCTCTGCTCAATGGCCCGCACCGCCTGCCATACGGTGGTCAGCTCCTCGCTGTTCATGTCGGCGATCCGCTTGTTGCCGAATGCCATCACCTGATCCAGCAGCCCCGCGCCCTCGCTGCCCAGCAGGTCGGGGTCGATCACCAGCGCCTCACCGCTCCTGAGAATTTCGTCATAGGCGTTTTTCAGGGCAATGGCCGCCTGTGTCCGCTTGGTGGGGTCGCCGTCGGCGTTATGTACCAGCTTCCCGTTTTCGTCGTAGCTGTACGCGCTCTCCTGATTGATGCTGCCCAGCAGTGCCGCCACGCTCTGCCGCAGCTTCTCCGGAATGTGCTGCTTGTCCGTGGGGGTCAGCAGCTTCCGGGACAGGTCGGCGGTATGCCGCGCGATTTTGGCCCGCAGGGCGGTGGCATTGCGGCGCTCCCGTCCGGCCTTGGTCTGCTCCTGATAGTGCCGCCGCATCCGCTCCACCTGCCTGTCACGGCCCTCGCGGGTCTTAATGAGCATCTGCGTCAGCCGTGCCTTGGTCTCCTGAAGCTCCAGCGCCTGCCGGTCGGCAAAGGTGGGATTGCTCTGCCGCACGTCCTCGCCGATCATGCCGTCGATCAGCAGATTGGAAAGCTCCGTCACCGCCGCGTCACGGTAGCCGTCAAAAGGATTCTCATAAATGCGGCCCACGTTGTCCAGCACCTCGCTCATCCGCAGCAGCTGGTCGCCGGGGTGGATGATGGTGCTGGGGAAATAGCCTTCGCCGAACATCTCCGTCAGCTCACTGTACGCCACGTCCACGTCAAGGCCGCTCTTGTCGCTGATTTTCAGCATCCTCCGGTTGGCCCTGCGCCAGTCCTTGAAATCCGGAATAGAGCCGTCATCGGTATACCGCAGCGTGACGTTTTTCAGGTGGTCGCGGATAGCCAACAGCTCCCCGCCGCTTTCCGCCTGCACCAGCACCCCGTCGATGATCTTCTCCGCCGCCGCACGGGCATGGGGACGCAGGGTGTCCATGGATACGTCGTCGGCCATCAGCGCGTTGCCCAGCGCCGTCATGTCGCCCTCAATGGCGCGGTAGTCGGTGCTGCTGCCGTACTCATTGAGGAACTGCCGCCCCAGCTTCTTCACGTCGCCAGGGCGCACGCTGGGCGTCTCGGTGCGCCGCAGCTCCCCGCGCCACTTGGCCACACGCTCAGTGAGTACCTTGTTCCGGTTCTCCAGCGCCCGCCGCTCCTTCTTCAGCTCCCGCACTTCCTGTTCCAGCTCCGTGGCAGATTTCAGCTGATAGCGAATATTGTTACTTTCTCTGAATTGCTTGACTTCCTTCTGGAACTGTGCTAAATTCTTCTTGAGAGATGCTTCTGTTATATTCCCCAGCCCTGCTGGCTGGGCAATCACTGACAGGTTGCTTCTCTCTTTTTTGTTGTAATCCATCACACGACCATCTTTGATAGCATTGCGAATCAGTTCATCCCAACCAACACGCCCACCATCTTCAAAGAAATTGCGTTCCGCGATAGTCAGAACGACGTGCGGCCGCACAGAGAAATTACCGTTCAGGCTCTTGCTGGAATAGAAACTCAGCACAGCATACAGCGGTGCATCGTTGTTTCCATATTCCGGCAGCATCATAATGACCGCCGGATTCCCGTCCTTTGTTTTGGTGGAAATGGTCATGGTCGGCTCGTTGATGCTCATAATGGCCCGTGTCATTTTCTCCACGCCCAGATCATGAAAATGGACATTCTCGCCCTTGCGCTGTGTCGGACGGCCATCCTGAATGGCCTGCTCCTTGCTGACCATGTTTTCATAGGCATGGTCACGCTGGATATAAATGTCGCCGCCGATTCCCAGTTTCTCGCTGATATAGCGCGGCATAACGCTGACGGGGATCAGCTGATTCTGGCGAGTGGCCTTTTCGCTCAGCGCATCGTACAGTGCCGTAGAAACCGCCTGTTCGCTGAAATTCTTCAGCTGATACCGTCCCTCACCGTCGCCCTCACGGGCGGCGGTTTTTGCTTTTACGCGCCCGCTCTCGCTGATAGCCACGCCTGCTTTCCGCAGCTCCTCCAGCAGCGAGGGCGTCACCACGTTATCAGGCACGGCAATCCCCGTGTCGCCCAGAAGATCTTTATACATCCCGGCAACTTCTGCGTCAGGAAGTATCCGCACCGGCTTGATCCAGCGGGAAAGGAATACTTTGCGCTCTGTGCCGCTTGCCCTGCGGATTTGGCCAGCTACGGTGCCGGTGTGCCACGAATGCCAGCCCACGCCATCTTTCGCCCCCTCGGCATGATAGCCGGAGGTCATTTCGCTGACAGGCACTTCACATTCCACGGTCACAAGGTTATTTCTTGTGTACGCACCGCTGAACTGGTCATTGATAACAAGGTTAGAAGAATGCATATACGGATTGTATGCCGCCGTAAGGCTTCCCTGCCCCTTGCCTTTATCCAGCTTAAATTTGCCATCTTTCACAAGGTCGGGACGCTCAACAGCCATCTCCCACTTGCCGAGTTCGCTGGCATCCTCGTACTTGCCGTCCACACGGGCAGCCATAGGCGGATAGAGCTTTCCGTCCACAATCTGCATGGTCTTATACGTCTTAATGGTCTTTTGACCGTTGAGGAAGTCGAGCGTGTCCTTGTCCGTGACGCGGAGGGAATACACAGCATCATCATACTGCAAGGTATCTCCCTGCTGAACGGCATCGCTCACCCTTGCCCTCTGCGCCTGTTTTCCCGCCGCGTCATAGGCTTTCTGCCACAGTGCTGCGCACTGCTCCAGTTCGGCCATGCTCTTGCCGTAGGCGTCCTGTGCGGCCCTGTCCTGTGCCGCCCTGCTGTGGAATAGGGACTTGACCTTTGCGATAAAGGCTTTCAGGGCATCCAGCAGCTTTCGGGCCCCGCTGCGGTTCTCCTTGGCGAAATTCTCAAAGAGCTTGCCGTTTTCCATCATATTGCGGGTGAAGTCGGCGGCGATCTCGTCCATGGCCTCCTCCTGCGTCAGCTTCACGCCCGCATCTTCGGCCATAGCCCGGTAGCGCTCCACATACGCCGCCGCGCCCTCCTCGCCGGATTCCCGTGCGCGGTAACTCATGGCGTGGTCACGGTAGGCGCGGTACTCCTCCGGCGCCAGCTCCTGCATCCGGTGCGTCACCTCATGGGCCGCCACAAAGCCGAAGGCGTTGTCCGCGTCGGCGGCGATCTGAATGAGGTTTCGGCTGGAGACATACTGTCCGTTGGCGCTGCCGCCCCGGATCGTGTCCACCATCTCGATACGCACACCCAGATTCTTGCCCAGCGTGTTCAGCAGCGCCGCCGTACCGGCCTGCTCCTTGGCCATCTTCCGGGAATACTCGTTGTCCACAAGGCCGCTTTCGCTGCCTGCGCTGCTCACGAAGTCCAGCCCCGCCTTTTCCCGTGCAAGACTGGCCGCCGCGTCGGAAAGGCCCGCCTCATAGGCCGCCGTCTGCACGCTCTGGGGCAGTGCGCTGGCCGCCTCGCTCTTTACGTTGGCCGCAGACTCTCTCCGCAAGCCAGCCTGATACAGCGCCGTAAAGCCAGCCTGCACCTTGCCCTTGCTCAGTGTGGTGTTGATCTTCTCTGCTTTGGCCCATGCCGCGCTGCCAGATTCTCCCAGACCCATGTCGCCCATGGTGGGGAACTCTGCTTCCGTTGTCAACCGTCCCTGTTCATAGGCGGCGCTGCGCTGTGCCTCGCTCAGATCGTCAGCAAATGTCCCCCGCGTCATTTCTTCCACGGGGATTCCGGCCCGACCCGTTTCATATGCCTGCCGCATTCCCAGCAGATACTGGCTCACATCACCGCCGGTGTAGGAATCCACAAACACCTGCGCCGCCCCGGCGTTCTCCGCTGTATTGATAGCACCCTCATAGAGGTCAGCGGTCTGCTGATCCTTGAAGCGAACGTCCTTGGGGTCTACCGTCTCGCCGCTCTCCAGCTGCACCTTGCCGTCCTTTACCACAGAACGGATCTGTGCATCGGTGTCATGGTAGGTGGTGCGGCCATCCTCACTTGCCTGATAAGCCCCGGTCACACCGGACTGCTGCCGTACCTGCTGCATGGCATCCTGATACCGGCCCTGCACGGCGGTCTGTACCGCCATATTGCCGCCGCCCATCAGGCCGCCAGCCAGCGCACCAGCGCCGAAGTCCACGGCCATGTCCTTGATCGTCTCGCCCACGACCTTCTGCTGCGCTTCCTGATAACTCATACCGCCAGCCATATATACGGCGATCCGTTGGTTCACATCTGTCATATCACCGTTGATGATCTTGTCTGCCAGCAGATTACCAATATCCGTGAACACTTCCTCGCTGCCCTCAATGCCCGCCTGAATGGCAGTATTCTTCAGCATGCCGACGATCCGCTGTTTCATCGTCCCGCTGGGCAGCTTCATGGAGATCAGGCTTTCCAGACTTACCTTCTCAAAGAAAGATTCCAGTATACCCGCCGCCACACCGGTGGCAATGGCGTGGTCATCGTCCAGACCGCGATCCTTTGCGGCCACCATGGCGTCGGTGGCCGCCGCGCCGCCCAGCGTGGCCGAAGCGGCAGCAGGCGGAACGCCCAGCGCCGCCAGTGCCACCGTGGCCGCGCTGTCCAGTATGGACGTACCCACGCCATACGCAAATGCGGCCACATCGCCGTGGTCATACTGAAGGTTTTTCGTCACCTCGCCCCGCACACCGCTGGCGTAGGCATAGGGCAACATGGCCGGGGAATGGTAGTCCGCCGGGGTATCGGGATTCCGAAGCTTTTCCACCGCCGTGTATACCGTGCCGATGCCGCTCAGAAGGTTGGCAGGGACGGACAGCAGCGTGCCGCCAATAGGCGACTTCTCGCCCTCATTCCGCGCCATCTCCTGCACCTTGGCGTACCGCTCTGCGTTCTTCTCCCGCTTGGGGATATTGCGATAGTAATTCACCAGCTGCGAAAGCTCATCCTCCGAGAATCCAGATGCCAACAGCGTATCCCGCGCGGCCTGTTTCCGTTCGGCGGCGTTATGTGCAGAAGCGGCCGGAACACCCTCTGTGCTTGCCAGCACCTCCAGCGCGGCGGTCTGATCCTCCGTCAGATTGTCCAGCGCCTCGCGGCCCTTGATATCATACTGGATACTCTCGGCTTTGTTCAGGTCGGCCTTCATGGCGGCATAGTCCTGCTCTGCTTTCGTCTTTTGCGGGTTATAGGCACCAAAGGCGTGGATATTATAAGGTTCCTTGCTCTCCTGCGCCTTTTTTCCGGCCTGGTCCACCTCTGCGCGGTAATCGTCCAGATCAAGCCCCGCCAGCCGCCGGTACTCCTTGATATACGCTTCCTGCTGGGCCTGTTCGTCCGCCAGTTCCTTGGCGGTTTTCTGCCGATCCCCCGCAAAGGAGAATCCGCCCAGAAACGTACCGCCGGGAGATATGACCCGCCGCTCCTGCTGGGCCTGCGTATCCGTCTGCCCCTTTTTTTCAGGGAACGTAATGCGCTGTACGGGGGCGCGATACCCTTCTCCAGCTGCCCGCCGCCGGTCACGTTCTTCAATGCGCTGCTGCAAATATGTGCTCGGTGCATTATTATCAGCAGACACATCACCGCTTCGCCGCTGGTCACGCTCCTTGATCCGCTGCTGCAAAAAACTGCTTGCCATATTGCCCTCCGTTATTTCAGACGCTTATAGGTGATCGTCTTTTTGTTCCTGTCGATGATCTCCTGCACCTCGCCACGGCCGATCATCCGCTGGATCTCTTCCTCGCTGAAGCGGCTGCTTCCCAGCGCGATCCAGCCGGAACCGTTGCGGTTTGTCAGCGTGTAACCGGAATAGTCGTCGCTCTTCCCGCTGCTCTTCCCGCTGGAACTTCCTCCGCCGCTGCTCTTTGCCGCCGCAGCCGCCTGCGCCTGTGCCTGCTGCCATGCAAATTGCTCACGGGAAAGTGCCATCTGCTCGTTGAACTGCCGGACGGATTCCTCATACTGTCTGCGCCACTGCTCGTCCGCAATGCCGTTGCGGTAGTCGGTGTAGGCAAAGTCTCTGGCGTCGCCCCACATGCCGTAATCCAGATTCCGTTCCGAATCATACCGCCCCGACAGGAAATTCCGCTCTGTCTGCCAGTCTCCCACCTTGTCCCGGTACTGGCCGTATTCCTGCTGGTACTGATCCGCCAGCAGGCTGTACTGGGTCTTGAGGTCGTCGCCCTCCATCTGATACCGGCTCAGTGCCAGCTGATAAAGCTCCGGCACCACATCGTTCAGATTCTGCAAATAGGCATCGTACTGCTGCTGGCCCACCGCCTGGCCGTAGGTGCTGCCGTAGCCGCCGGTCAGTGCCGCCGCCTGCCCCATGGTATCCTGCATGGCCTGCTTGCCCTGCTGCACATACTTGTCCTTGTACTGTTGATAGAGCGCGTCGCTGTTCAAATCATAGCTGAACTTCTTCCGGTTCCTGATAGCGTCCAATGCATCCTGCATCTGCTGGCCGTACTGTCCGCCTGTCCAGTCTCCCGGCTTCTGCGCTTCCAGCTGTGCAAGCCGCTCCGCCAGTTTCTTGACCCGGTCGCTCTCCTGATAATCTTTATAAGAAAATGCCATTGTCGGCCCTCCTTTCATTGTGTGCGCTTCCACATATTGACAACCAGATACGGCGGCATGTTGTTGTGGGCAGCGCCGCCGCCTGCCGAATTGGTAGTAAAACCATGGGTATGATAACCGTCGCTGTTCGTATACAGCGTGCGGGCATCATCGGAACTGGCAAAGCTCTCCGCACTGGGGCCACTGCTGCCGTTGGAACTGCGTCCCGGGAAAGTATGGCTATGCGTACCGTCGCCCAAAGTCGTACCCGTATGGCTGTGGGAGGGCATTTCGCTGGTGGTCAGTATCACGGAAGCTTCGCCACCCGTGGCTCCCACCGCGTACAGGCCGTCGCTGCTGGCCAGCAGGAATTTTCCCGCGATCCGCTCCCAATAAGGCCCCGGGAACAGCGTTTCCGGCTCCTCATCAGACGCCGTGATATACACGCTGCCCACCGGATAGATGGCGTCAATATCCAGCACACTGGGCAGCAGCGGCGTTACGACTTCTTTGATAATATCTGCCAGCGACTTGTTGCCAATGGTCAGCCCCTCCGCAATCTCCACGGACTGGGCGAACTTTGCCTTCCACTGGCAGTCCAGATAGTCGTCGTTCTCCGCGTACTTTCCGAAAGCCGCGCCTTTACCGCCATTTTTCAGGTGGAATGTCACCGACTTGGTGGGCACCGCTTTTTCATATACGGTGCTGTTGCCCAGTTTGTCCGTAGCGGTCAGGCGCACCATATAGCTCTGCATGGTGGATATGTCCGCGCTGCCTGTCACCATTCCGGCCACGCCGCTCTGCAATGTCACCTCCGTGCCGTAGCTGGCGGCGTCTGCCGCTTTATAGGCGGCTTTCAGGGTCACACTGTTGGCTCCGCCCAGCGAGGTGCAGCCCGCCGTGGCCTTTGCCGCGATATGCACGCCATCATCTGCCGCCAGCAACGCATCGTCGCAGCGGTACACCGCCGTATTGGTGATAGTGGGCGGCGCATAGTCCAGCACAGGCACCACCACCGCCTCCGTGGTGGAGTTCCCCCGGCTGTCCGTCACAGTACAGAACACGGTGGCGCTCACATCCGTCAAGACCTTCGTGGTTGCCACACCATTCACCGCATCCGTCCGTTCTCCGTCATAGAGAATGGAGAATTTGCTGATGGTTGCATTATAGTTGCCTGTGACCTTGCTGGAATCGAAGGTGATCTTTGCTTTGGAATAGCCCTTCACCCATGCCCCCACATCGGGGATCAGGCTGTTGTCACGGCTCACGCTGGCCCAGCCGCTTGCCACCGTCGGCGCTGCGCCGTCCGGCGGATACACCGTCAGACGCACGGTGCTGCTGCCCTTGCTGGAGCCGTAGTAGTAGGTGGTCACTGTAATGGTGCAGCTGGTGCCGCCGGTATTTACCTTGTCGATCAGGCTTGTGGGCAGCGTCCATGTGCAGCTTGCTCCCACGCTGGTAGCAATGGTGCCGCTACTGCCGCCCACCGAATAGGTCACGGTGTGGGTATAGCGGGAGTTCTGGCGGTTGGTGTAAATGGTCACAGTCTCGCCCAGCTTGGCACTGCTCTTGCTCAGCGTCGGAATAGACGCACCCGCCGAAGGCTCTGTGCTGCCGCCTCCGCTGCTGCCGCCTCCGGAATAGGATCCGATGCTGGTAGTATAGCTGGCTACACCGTCGCTGCGGCCGCTGTTGGAACTCATGCGAACAGAAATGGTGATGCTGCTGGCCGTGGAATTGCCCGACACATAGAAGCGGTAGCTGTATGTCCCTGACGACCATGTGCTGGGTGTATTGCCTTTCAGCTGTACCGTCTGCCCATTTACCGTGCAGCTGATGGAATAGCCGAAATAGCTGCCGCCGCTGCATCCGCCCAATGTCACCGTCAGATAGCCGGAATAGGCCGTGCCGCTGTCGCGGGTGATATTGTCCGATACCGTGAAGGACAGCACCGGTGCGCTGCCCCATGTATACGTCGTGCTCATGTGCTGCCTCCTGCCCAGCGGAAGGATAGGCCGTTGCCGTCGTCCACCACCCAGTTGGGGAACGTCACCGTCCCCGTGTGAATGCCGGTCACATACAGCGCGTCGTTGGCAAAATACGCAACCTCCGAGCCGTTGACGTAGAACGACAGCTTCTTGGCCGTCCACACGCTCATGTTCTGTGTGGTGTCAATGACCTCATATTCCTTGCCGCCCACCGTTTCCTTTGCCCCGGTCACGCGGATGTCCTGCCCGATGGCAATACCGATCACAGGGGCCAGTCCCTCATATCCCACCACGCCCTGCCGGATATAGCCGTTTGTGGTGGTGATATAGTTGTCCATGATCTCGCTGTACGTTTTGAAGCTCTGTTCCAGCCCCATGGCGGAAGCCGTAATGTCGTTGGCTACCGTCTCGCGGAAGGTGCCGAACTCCGACTGCGCCACATACTCGCTCTCCAGCCGTGCCGTCAGCGCGTCCATTTCATGGCGTACCGTGTTGGCAGTCTTGATAATCAGGGTTTTCAGTTCTTCCTGTGCGGCATTCAGCTCAGTCTTGCCGCCTGCCGTGCCGCCGGCGGCAGACATGGCGGCGCTCCCGTTCCCGCCTGTCTGTGCGCTGCCCAGCTGTTCGGCGCTGGTGTTCAGCTGCTCCACAAGGCGGAAGAGATACCGCCGCACATCCGCCAGCTGCTGTACCTGATTTCCTTGCAGCGTCGGCGGAAGCGGATAGTTTGCCATTATAGATCACTCCCCAGTTCCAGAATTTTGGCAATGGAGAAGATATGCACCCGACCCTTGCCGGACAGACGCACCCGCATATGGTCGCAGCGGCGCGGCCGGACGGGGACTGTCAGCGTGGCGGTGTTGGCAAACTTCATATCTGCCACTCTGCTGCCGTCGTTTTGCATCTTCCAATGTGCCAGCCCGCTGCTGTCCGGAGCCGTATCATACTGTACGTCCATCCTCAAATTGCTGCCTGCCTCCAGATTCATGCGGATATTCCAGCGGCTCAGATACTTTTTATCGGGGTAGTTGAAGCCAATGCTTCCCGTTTCCACGCACCACTCCAGATCATCCTCCAGCTCGCCCTGCGTTCCCATCACACACATCATCTTTTTGCTGTCCGCGTCGATAAAGTACAGGTCGTCGTCCATGGCGGCAAACTGCATCACATGGGTGTTGTCCTCCCGGTGCCACAGATTCTTCTCCACATCATAGACAAACAGGTGCCATGTGTTGCCCGCATCCTTCATACTCAGGTAATATTTTCCGCCAAAGCTGCCGCCCACGGCGCTGCCGTACAGCTTGCCGCCAAAGCATGCCCCGATAGAAGCGGGGAAAGAGCCGTCATAGGCACACACGCCCGACCGGGATTTGTAGTACAGCACCTCATTGCACACGCTCAGGCTCTTGTAGCTGCCGCTCTGCACGCCGCGTCCTACCGTTTCCATCACCTGATGGGCGCCGCTGGAGCTGATGGCAATGCGGTGGATTACATGTTCTTTGAAGAATGTGGGATAGCCCAGATAGTTGGCCGCCCCCGTCCATGCGCCGTCGGAGCCGACGGAAGCCGCCCATGCGTCGGTGGAGATGCCCAGAAAGCGGTTCCAGTTCTTGAAATCGCCCAGTGCACAGCAGTACAGCTCGTTCACGGCCTTTCCGTCCACCATGCCGTACTTACAGCCCCAGATACGGTTCTGGGCTTCACACACATAGTCCATGTCCGGCACCACACGCCCCACTGTCACAGTGCCGTCGGTCTGCTCATAGGTCAGGTCGATCAGCCCCACCACCACGATATAATCATCGTCTCTGGCATAAATGACCTTCGTTCCGTTCAGGCTGTCAAACTGCTCCTTCACCACGGCGCTGTCGCCTCCATAGGCCGCGCCGCTGATCTTCACGCCGTCATACTCGGCGAAATTGGCCCCGATTCCCTCCGCCTGAATTTTGGTATATACTGTGCCGACGCCTGTCCACATTTCCGTGGAAGCGCTCCACACCATCAGGCTGTGGGGCGTCTGGGTGGTGTCGATCCAGTATTCCCCGGCTTCCGGCTCCTCCGGCTTGGAGGAACTGACCTTTCCCAGCGCACCGCCGTCCGCCGTACACAAGGAATAGGTCACGGTGCCGCTGCTCTCGTAGGTGGCTTCCATGCTGCCGTAGTCCGTCAGATTCTTGGTGTTCAGGTACTTCTTATCCGGCCAGATCAGCAGATATGCGCCCATGCTCACCAGCTGCTTTTCGCCCTCCGCCAGCGCCAGTCCCGTGACTTCCGCGCCGTTGTAATACAGCTTTCCGCCGTCAACATAGGCCATGGCATCCTTTGCCAGCAGCCCCTGCGGCGTGGTCATCTGCATCACCGCGCCGCGTCTGCGCCGGGTAGACAGCATGGGATAATCGTCTGAGGACATATTCTGCATATAAAAGAACTCGTTTTCTCCAATACGCATGTTGTGGTTATACCCGCCAAAGACCGAGACCATTTCCCGGCTCTGGCTGATCTCCGTCAGGGTAGGATAGCGCACATCTATCCCTCCTTCACCAGTATTTCACCGCTTCACCCAGCGGCATATGGGTGCGGTTGTACCAGTTGGAAAAAGCCTGATACGCCGCATTGAACGCCGTGATGGAGTTGTTGTACTTGGCAATCTCACTGTATTGCCGGTCGATCTGCGCCTCCAGCCACAGCGCATAGATATTGTCATAAGGCGGCGGTGCCAGCAGATCAGTTTCGTCGTCGAAGTCCTTCAGCTCCACATCCTCCACCGTACCGCCGTGAGGAATGATGATCTCTCTCAAAATCATCTGCTCCAGCTGTTTGAGCCACCCCCGCTTTTCGCTGCGGTTAAAGTCGTTTGGCTTCAGCTGGTCGATTGCGTCAAACACATCTTGTGCTTTCATAGGCACGCCCTCCTCCCATAGAAAGAAAGGGGGCACACCGGCCCCCTTGTTTTCTCACATATCGCCGCCATGCATACTCCGGCGGATGGCCTCCTGCTGATAGCGGTACGCCTCCCGCTTCTGCTTTTCGCTCAGGCGCAGCACCTCCGCCACGCACTCCGGCACTTCCACTTCCTCACCCCTGCGGATCAGGAAGCTGCGGCCGTTCACGGCCACATACTGCTCCGTGTCGCCGTTTTCCAGCAGCGGCAGCAGCACCTTCACCATCTTCTCCTTCTTGGGCTTCTCCTTCTTGGGAGGCTCCGGCGCGGTCTGAGGGGTGTCCTGCGCGGTCTGCGCAGTCTGGGCGGTATTCAGGTTTTCATTATCCATGTCGTTATCCTTTCTTCTGCGGCGGGGGAGCGTATCCCCCGCCGCGCAGTATGTCAGGTGGCCTCCACGGTGCCGCTCCACTCAGCGGAAACGGATTCGATACGCACCATATTCTGCTCCAGCAGGATCTTGGCGGTAAGGATACCCTTCCAGCCCACGGTGGAGCGCTGGTTCAGAGGATCTTCACCGGCGCCGAGAGGCTTGACGATGGTCTGGAGACCGCCGCCCGTCACCTCGGTCACACCGTAGGCGTTCTTGCCCAGCACCAGCGTGGAGAACACGCCGTAGTAGGTAGCGGGATCACTGCCGCTGGCCGCAGACTTCTGGGGACAATCGCTGTCCTTCCACACCTTGGCCTCGGTGGATTCCACGAAGCGCACACCGGCCACCTTGCCGATCTCGCCGGTAAACAGGTTCTCCGGCTGGGCATACTTGTGGGCGTCGATCCACTCAGGGTCACGCTGCAGGTCGTAGGCCACATAGGGGTGGATGATCGCCACATAGTCGCCGTTGAAGGTCGGCACGTTGTTCTTCTTCAGGGTGGCAACGGCCTTCTGGATCATCTTCACGGTCAGCTGGCTGGTGGTGTTCATGTTCTTGCGCAGGGTCACGGCGGTCTCGGTGCCGCTGGCCACGGTGGGGCAGAACAGCACGTTGTTGCCGGCAGACAGCTGATTGCGCACCACGGTATCCATGGTCACGCCCGCCTGTGCGCCCAGCAGCTGGGTGGCCTCCACGATCACATTGTCGATGGCGGTCAGATCCAGCACGTCGGACACACGCACGAAGTAGCCGTACTGTGCCACGGTGGCGGACAGGCTGGTCACGTCCAGCGCACCGCCGCTGGGGGTCACACCTTCCGTCAGGGCGGTCAGCGCCTTGGGCAGCTGGTTGAACTTGCGGAACTCGATGGTCTTACCGCTGCCCTTGGGGATGTCGCGCTTCTGGCCGAACTGGCTATGCACCAGATTGGGGCCTGCCTCACGCAGCAGCACCTTGTCATAGAAGGTTTTCATTTCCGCCGACAGGTTGTTGCCGGAGGAGTTGGAGCCGGTGGTGTTGGTCACATCAGCAAACAGCTGAATGTCCAGCGCCATCATAAAAAAGTTTTTAACGGTTTTCATAAATCTCCCTTCCGGAGAGGTCAGAAGCAGATCTTCTCGCCCCTCCTTGCACGTTGGATGAGATCATCCATATCCTTGTCGGAGAGCTTCGACACGTCGCTCTTCATGGTCACACCGGCGCCCGCACCGTTTTCCGTGGGGCGCTGGCCCTGTGCCTGAATCTTGGCTGCCAGCTTCCGCTCCGTCTCCTGAGCGGTGTACTGCATGGCCTGCGGAATCAGCTGGTCGTGGTACAGACCCCAATAAGCGCCCTCCACGCTGGCCCCGTTCATCAACGCATTGAAGAACTGCGGGTTCCCCAGCTCCTTCTCCAGATCCAGTCCCGGATACTTCTGTGCGATGGCCTGCGCCTCCTGCGACCACTTGGCGATGTTCTGCTCCATCCGCTGGCGGTTTTCCTGCTCTGCCAGCTGCTCCTTCAGCTGCTGGTTCTCACGCTCCGTCTTGCGGATGGCTTTCACCTGATCCACGCTGATGCCCAGACGCTCCGCCTCCTCCTGATAGAAGGCGTTGTCCTCCTCGATGGCAGCAGACAGCGCCTTGATATCGGCAGCATCCACGCCATAGCGCTGGGACAGCATCTGCATCACCGGCTGCATGGCGCGGAACTTCTCCGCGTCAGCACTGGGGCCTTTCAGGCGCCGCGTCACCGTATCCTGTACCCGCTTGGCATATACGTCCTTGAACTCGCCCTTGATGAGCGCGTCAAATTCCTTGCCAAGATCTCTTGCAGGCTCTGCCTGCTGCTGCGCCCCGGCGTCGGGTGCGTTCTGTTCAGCCTGCTGGCCAGTCGTGCCAGCCGCCGCGCCCGTGGTGCCCGCTGCTGTGCCGCCGTCTCCCTCTGCGAACAGCTGGAGACCGAGCCAACGGTACATATTTTTCATGGTATCCTCCTGCCCGTAGGTGGGCGAAACCGTAATCTGCCCGTAGGTGGGCGAATCCATCATTAAGGCTCACGCCTGAATGTCACTCCGCAAACACCCAGTCCTCTGCCAGCATATCTGCCTGACTGGCCAGCCAGCCCATCTGCACACCCGATGTGCCGCAGAAGGCAATGGCCTTGTTCCCGATGGCGTCATGTTCCGCGTTGACCACGATTCCCTCCGGATTCACATAGCCGATGGCCGTTGCCAGCTCGATATACTGGTTCTTGCCGTTCCAGCCCTTGCGCTTCACCCTCATGCCACGCTTCATGTACTTGATGGCCTCGCCGAAAGAGAACGCCGCTTCGCCGCCCAGCTGCGGACAGTTGTGCGGATCGGCAATTACCCACTCGTCAGAACAGATATTCAGCGTGGTGTACTCCACCACCTGTGTCTCCCGAATATCCAGTTCCTTGCCGTCCTTGGTGTGAATCATAATGGTCTGCTTGTCAGCGTCCCAATACCAATAGCCGCCCCAGGACGGGAGTTTGACCTTTGTGCCCTCCTGCATTACTTTCAGTGCTTCCTTGAATTTCATGATTCTCCTCCTTACTCTGTCGTAAATGTCACATACTCCGGATAATGGTGCGCCAGCAGCGCAAATCCCGTCTCCACCGTCCGCAGCGCCGCCAGTACTTCCACCGCCGCGTCCTGCCGTGGGCACAGCGTTACCGTGGCGTCGCCCTTGCTCACGTCTGTCCGCGGCTTTTTCCGGAGCTTGCCCTGCTCATAGAGGTCAAGGGCAGTCTGCGCCACTGTATAACACAGGATGGTGGCCGCCGCGCACACAACGTCATGCCCCACGTCGGCCTGTCCCGCGTGGCCGGTCATCCGCAGCACATAGGTGCCGCCGCACCGTGAAAATTCTACCCGCACCATGGCTTACACCGGCGCGGCACGGTCTGCCGCTTCCTTTCTGGCGTTGGCGGTCACGCTGCTCTCGCCGCCGCTGTTGCCGCCGGTATCAGGAACGCTTCCCGGCATGGGCTGCTGCGTACCCTGCGCACCGCCCAGCAGCTGCATGGCGTAGTTGGTGCCCAGCTTCATATCCACCAGCTGGGCCATAGCCACCGCCTGCTGCTGGGCCATCATCAGACGCTGATACAGCGTTCCGTTGGCGCTGATGCGCTGCATGATCTGCTCCTTGCCGTCAAAGTCCATCATCTCCAGACACGCCAGCGCCTGGTCGGTCATCTGGGGATTGAAGAACCCCGCCCCGAAGAATTGCAGCGCCAGCTCATTCTGGGATAGCTTGCTGTAGGGGCTGGCCTTTTCCGCCGTGATCTCAATGTCGAACACCGGCAGCCGGTAGCCCATGTCCACGCCCATCTCCATGCCCTGATACACAGGCTTGATTCCGGCGTTGGTGTAGCTGACGAAATCCTCCCGACCGTTCTCGCCCAGAATGCGGAACTGACGGGGCAGGTCATAGAACTGGCGGATCAGCTCCACCACCAGCTCCACTACCTCACGGAAGGCACGGTAGGCCGCCTTGTTGCCGTCCCGGCTCAGCTTGCTGCCCGCCTCCTGCATGGCCGCAATGGCGCTGGCCGCCGTCACGCCGGAGGTAGAGCCGCCGGTGGACACGTCCCGGTTGCCGGTGGTCTCCTTCAGCTCGTCCACCTTTCTGTCCAGCACGTTCAGATAGATGCTGTTGAGCACCTTGCCCACCACCGGCAGGATGCTGTCCTGTCCCAGATTACCGTCGGTATGAACGAAATCCTTCGTCATGTCGGCGTACTCCTGCTCGTTCACCGAGCCGTCGGAACGGACAAAGTACCGGGGCTTGGCGTTGGACAGCATGTTCTGCATCACCGCCTGATCCCCTCGGTCAATGTACTCCTGTGCACCCTTGCCAATGTCGATGTAGCCGAAGCCGCAGGGCGTTCCCTTCACACGGAACATGGGGTCGAACACGAAGGGATACTTCCCGTGGTCATACCAGCCCTCGCCGTCATTGTTCTCCGTGGCATACAGCACCGTTTCCCCCACGAATTTGCAGTAGTGCAGCACCGTCTTGCTGCCCTGCTTCTTTTTGTAGTACCAGTCCACCACCACGCTTTTCTCCGTGGTGTCCACGGTGTCGTCGTACACATACTTGCTGATATCCAGCCCATTGCCGCCCAGCTTACCCGACAACTCAGGGTACGCCTGCTCCAAAGCGGCGTTGTCCTCCAGCTTCACATGGAACACGTTGGCGCTGTTCTGGATCTTGGTAACGCCCGGCTCCCAGAACAGATTCAGAATGTCCACCGGCTCCACGGCAATGTCGCCCAGCCCATTGAGCTTGCTGCCATCCCAGAACACGCCGTAGATGGCCGTGCCGCCGATGATCTTATCCCACCAGCCTTCGGAGTAGGTGGCCTCAAAGCCCGCCTGCTCCAGCACCACCGGCACAATGGCCGACAGCTGCCGCGCCTCCTTCACGTCCCCCGGCTCACGGGGCAGGATGTTGGGGGCGGGGAAGTTGTCCATGGCGTCGGCGTGCTTGTTGGCGATGGAGTTCAGCAGCCACGCGCTCACAGGCTCCACCTGCTGCTTTTTGCTGCCCTGCCGCAAGCACTCCCAGTGCCGCAGCCGATACCACTCCTCATTGTCGATCACCCGCTGCTCCAGATTGGCCTTGCCCTGCTTGTACTTCCGCAGGGTCTGTACCGCCTCCCGCAGCTGCTCCGCACCGATGCCGATCCGCACCGGTGCGTTTTCCGTTGTCATGACTTCTTTTTCTTCCATCATTCGATCTCCTTGACCTGCATCGGTATGAACTCCGGCGCACTCAGCACATCCTCCTTTGGAATGTCCAGCGCCGTATACATGGGATTGTCCAGATAGGGGTCGCGCTTGGGTGCCAGCCGTGGCTTGATGGGCCGCGCCATGCACATGTACCGCGTCTCATCGGCAATGTGATCCTCGCCGTCGGTGTCCACGTCCTCCACCGCGTGCTCATCGTATTGCAGCAGCGGCAGCGTCCGGATG
>ERZ1034873.629-NODE-629-length-17555-cov-3.887600_pt1 | contig 17555 bp, 26 predicted proteins | sample MGYA00520689_ERZ1034873 | MGnify/ENA primary metagenome ERZ1034873 (study PRJEB33766, sample SAMN09781722) | gut metagenome | biome: gut microbiome | host: Homo sapiens | place: Madagascar | study: EMG produced TPA metagenomics assembly of the PRJNA485056 data set...
GGCAAAAAGCTCTTGAAGAAGGACAAGGTCGCCAAGAACCCGGCGGGCGAGTGTGCCGAAGCGCTTTACTGGCTGGATGGCAAGCCGGACATTGAATACAGCGACTGGACGGAAGATCTGCTGCACCAGTACGGCAAGACGGCTCGCTTTGGCTTCCCGGCCTGTGCCGTCAAGGCTGCTGCCATCTCCGCAGCATACCGCATTGGCGCGATGAAGAATAAAGTCACCGGCAACGGTCTGTTTCATGTTTTTGGCACCGACAACCCGGAATTTATCGAGATCAAGACCTTCGATGAAAGCAAGCCCAAGTTTGAAATGGCAGAGGACGAGGTGAAAATCGGCATGGGCACCTCCGACCTGCGCTACCGCCCGAAGTTTTACAACTGGTACGCAGACCTGCGCATTGAGTACAACAGCGGCAGCGGCATGATCGACCTTGACAGCATCCTGAACATGATCGAGCTGGGCGGCGACATGTGCGGTCTCGGCGAGTGGCGCATTGAGAAAGGAGGCAGCTGCGGAAAGTTCCACGTCAATAAAGAATTTGAATAACAGTTCTGGCTGGCTAGGCGAGCCAAGGCGGGCATTGGCATGTTAAGCTTCGGTAGGGCTGTTAAGGCGTGCTACGGTATTTTGTGTCTAGGTACGGCTGGTAGGGCTAGGAATGCCGAGGATTGGAAAGTCAAGGCGTGGCTGTCATGGACAGGCTAGTTTCGGAAGGTTTTGACCGGGTTTGGATTGGCTGGTTAGGTTTGTTGAGGTCCGGCGGGGTGAGTTCCGGCTGGTACGGACAGGTTGGTTCGGGTGTTTTATGTAATGGCGAGGTACGGCTGGTTTGGCGAGTTGTGCTGAGGTAATGCATGATGATGTACGGCTGGCATGGAATGCCAAAATCAAAAACAGGAGGTTACATATGAAAAATGTCAAAGGTTATGCGTGGAAAAATGAGCGCACCGCAGCGTTCTACCACGCGACCGCAGAACAGGCGCATGAAGCGTTTGAAGAAATCCGCAGGCGGGACGGTAAGCTGACCCCGGCGGCGGTGGTGGACAGCGCAAGGCCGGAGGAATCGGTGCTGCATGAGGACTTCGAGTGGCGGGACGATGTTGCCGCCGAGAAGTACCGGCAGGGGCAGGCCCGGCAGATGGTCGGCGCGGTGCGCATTATCCGCGAGGAGCGCCCGCCGGTGCGGGCATACGTCAACGTCAAGGTGGTTTCGTCCCCGCCTCTGAAAGCCGCTGATTGCATCCGTGAAGTGGATGAAGATCCAGAACAGCCGACAGCAGAGGAAGAAAACGATGGTCGCTGCTATATGCCGCTGGAAGAAGTCTTGCAAAAGCCAGACCTTTGCAATCAGATGATGGCAGACGCCCGGCGGGATGCCCAGACCTACAAGCAGAAATACAGCACTCTGGCAAGCCTTGCAAGCATCATGCAAGCCATCGACCAGACGTTTAAGGAGGACACCACCCATGAGTGAAAAGATCATCGCATATAAGGCCATGGACAAAAGCATGATGTGCCGTGGCAAGCAGTATGAGGTAGGAAAGACCTACAACGAGGACAAGGCGGACTGCTGCCACGCTGGTATGCACGCCTGCGAGAACCCGCTGGATGTGCTGCATTACTACCCGCTGAAGGACAGCCCGCGCTTCTTTGAGGTCGAGTGCGGCGGGGACGTGGATAAAAGCAGAGGGGACAGTAAACTGGCCTGCACTGAGCTGACGGTGAAAGGTGAGGTGAATTTTGCAGGGCTTGTAAAAGCTACGGTGAATGCCGTTTTTGATCGGGTGAAGGGCAAAGAACCTTTTTCCAGCGGCAATTACAGCACGGCAGCGGCTACCGGCTCGCGCTGCAGAGCAAAAGTCGACGGCAAAGACAGCATTGCCGTTGCAAACGGGCACGGGAGCAAGGCGCGCGGCGCTCTGGGCTGCTATCTTGTGCTGACTGAGTACGATGATAACGGCCACATGCTCTGCGCTAAAATGGCTCGCGTGGATGGTTCCACAGTTAAAGAAGACGTCTGGTACACACTCAAGAACGGAGAGTTTGTGGAGAGCGAAACATGAGAAAGCATTACAACAAGCGCTGTCTTGAACAGCGTTGGGACGCAAGGCAGCCAGAGAGGCTGGAGCACATCCAGCTGAAACGGCAGCTAAAAGCCAAAAAGGAGGTGGACGAAGATGAAGCCGAGCATGGGAATTGCAGAGTGCTGCCAGATCATGCGGGATAACAACATCTCGGTGAGCGAGCCGATTTTCGCCGGAATGATTCAGGCCGGAAGCTTCCCGGCATGGGCGGTGCCGTCTATCGACACCAAAAGTGCCGCCCCGCTGATCTCCCGCGCTGGATTTATGGCGTGGGTGAAGGACTTTTACAAGCTTGAAAAGGTTTACACAAAGGAGGAGCCGAGAGAATGAAACTCAAATCTACTACTTACTACTGGCTGGCTGTCATTTTTGGCGGCATTGGCATGGGCGCAGGCTTGGGTGCAGAGGGCACCGCGCAGACCACCGGATACATCTCCGGCATGCTGTTTGCGGTGTCGCTGGTGCTGGTTCTGGTCGCTGCCCTGCTGGCAAGGCTGGGCTTTGCCGCAGAGGACAGGGAGAAAGCCGAAAAGCGGCGCAAGTACGGCAAGATCAACCGTCGCCACGCCCGCAATCCGGAATATCCGGAGAATCAGGAGCGTGGGGCATGATGACGGCAAAATAGTACGTTGAGGGCAAAGTCAAATCCTACACGCGGCTTGCTGAACGCTGCAAACGAGAAGCTGAATCATCAGACGACATTGTTGCCCGGGCCGAATGCTCCGCCCGGGCAAGAGTCTGGAAGAAGAATCGGGAGAGATCACATATGCCTGACACAGTCCACCACGTCATGTGGTACACGGTGTACGATGCAAAGACCGGAGACTTGATTGCCAGAGGTACGTCTGAGATGTGTGCCCGGCGGCTGGGTTACAAAAGCGCAAACAGCTTTGCATCGGCGTGCAGCCACAGCCGCAGCGGCAGGCATCCGGCACGCAAGTACACCTTTGCGCGGGAACGCATCGAGCGCGGCGAGGTAGACAGCCTGCCGCCGGTACGCTACAAACGCAAAAAGCCCGCCGGTGCGCCAACACCGACGAGCTGCAAGGGATGATGGATTTTACAGGTCACATCACCCCGAAGAATAACACAATTCGGAGGATTTGTAAATGGCAGTTATGCAGATTTATGACGGGCTTGAAAACCCGCCGAAGCTTTTGGAGAGTCGTTCTGCACAGACAGTGGGAGAACTGATTCGACAGGCGGACGCACTGTCCAAAAAAGAACACGCGGAGGGTTATCCCCGCAATACCTACATCGTATATAACAACGATGGTGAGAGAGTTTTTCAGAGGTGGTGAATATTTATGCAGAACGAACTTACTGTCCGGGTGGAGCACCCGGAACTGCCCGCGATCCGGTGGAATGAGTCCGAGGTGCAGCAGAATTTGACCGAGATGTTGGCGGCCTATACCGGGCGGGTCTACACCCCGGATGCAATCAAAGACGCCAAGGCCGACCGTGCCTCCGTGAACAAGCTGGACAAGCAGCTCAGCGATGCCGCCCGCAGCGCAAAGGCCTTTTACATGAAGCCTCTGGAGGAGTTTTTGCAGAGCACAAAGCAGATGCAGGCCAAGTGCAAGGCCGTCTCCGGGGCCATTGACCAGCAGGTGAAGGCGGTGGAAGAAGCAGAACGGCAGGATAAGCAGGACGCGCTGCAGGCTGTCTATTCCGACTGCATCGGAGAACTGCGGGAACTGGTCCCCTTCGACCGTCTGCTGGTGGCACAGTGGCTCAACAAGACCTACGACCTGGCAAAGGCCAGCCGGGAGCTGCGCAAGAGTGTGGAGACCCGGCGGGAAGAACTGCGGCTGATCCGAGAGACCTGCGGCGAGGATGCCGAAGCATGCACCACGGAGTATCTGCGCGAACTGAATCTGAACGCTGCCCTTGTGGAGCACAGCCGCCGTCAGAACGCCCGGGATGCACAGCGCCGCGCAGAGGCCGAACGGAAGGCCGCAGAGCGCGCGCAGGCTTCTGCACCGGTCATTACCCCCCCGATCGATGAAGAACGCCAGATCGCCGCAGAAGCGGCTCAGACGGCACAGGCCAATGCAGCCATCACGCCGGATGGAAGATTGGATTTCAGCATGCTTCAGCGCTTTGCAGAGCCTGCCCAGCCGGAGACACCGGTCCGCAAGAAGTACAGCTTCTGGGTGGAGTTCACCCGGGAAGATATCGCATGGTTCAAGCAGGGAGCCGCAGAGCGCGGTTTCCGCTACGGTTCTATCAAATAATTTTGGAGGTAATTCTTTATGGCACTCAATCGACCCGGCGCGGCTGCGCCCACTTCGTCCGTTCCCAACGCCCAGACTGTGGCAAACCGTTCCTTGCAGAGCGCAAGCCGTGCAGGCAGCACGGCCCTGCAGGCTGCGTCCCCGTCCGTACCGGTGGAGATCACCGGTGCGGATGGTCAGCACTTCACCGTGAGCTTTGGAGACGTGCGGAATTTCATCTGCCCCAAGGCCACCGACGCCGAATGCAAGATCTTTTTGGAGACTTGCAAGCAGTATCACCTGAACCCTTTCACAAAAGAAGCCTATCTGATCCACTACGACAACAAGAACGAGGATACCGCAAGCACCATCGTGCTGGGCAAAAACTGCTATATGCAGATGGCAGAGCGTCACCCGTCCTATGACGGCTTTGAAGCGGGTGTCATCGTGCTTACAGCTGACGGTCAGCTGCTGAACCGCGAGGGCTCCATTGTCTACGATGGGGACGGTGGAGAGACCCTTCTCGGCGGCTGGGCGAAGGTTTACCGAAAGGACCGCACCCGCGCCAGCTATGAGGAAGTCAAGCTCAGTGAATATGACACAGGCAAATCTCTTTGGAGCGGCAAAAAGGCTACCATGATCCGCAAGGTGGCACTGGTGCACGCTCTGCGCGAAGCGTTCCCGTCTACTTTTGGCGCTCTGTGCGATGAGAGCGAGGTTTCCGTCCATGTGGATGCAGAAAGCACCGCCCGCGAAATCGACCCGGAAGACCTGCCCGTCCTGGACCCTTACGCAGGCACCAAGCGCCCCCGCAAGACGGCTGGCACGCTGATCCCCGCCCCGGATGCGTCCGATGCCGAGGAAGTCGCCGATGACCCGTTTGGCGGTGATGATGCATGATTGTCCAGACAAAGACCGGCGTGCAGATCACCGGCGAGATCCGCAGCGACCCGGAAGTTCGTTCCGCCGGGCAGAAAGAGGTGCTGAAGTTTGACCTCAGGGCCAGCAGCACCAAGGGCCCCGACGGCAAATGGCAGAGCTTTTTTGTGGGCGTGAGCGCCTGGCACGGCATTGCCGAGCGGGATGGCATGTACCAGAAGGGCGACGTGGTCACCGTGACCGCCCGGGAGCTGAAAAGCCGGGAATACAACGGCAAGACCTACTACAACGTGGACGCGGACAGCATCGTGCCGGATGATCTGGTGCAGCTGCGCTGGATGCAGCAGATGATCGACCTGATTGCGCAGCCCGGCACGCCGCCGGAACCAGTAGAACTGGAAACGCCCACGGCTGACTTGCAGGATGGCCAGATGTACCCGGGCGAAAACCTTGCAGACTATGCACCGCGCAGCGCCACTGCACCCGAAGCGGCCCCATCTTCTGAGTATGACCCCATCAACGACGATGCCGACGACCTGCCGTTCTGATTTTGCAAGCTGCGCTATCTGGCTATACGGGTGTGCAAAAATGAGAAAGGAGGTGGAGTATGCCAGAGAAAAGAAGAACCAGCTTTATTTTGCTTTTGGAACACGTTCACACGATGGAAGAACTGACAGATGAAGAATTTGGGCAGTTTATCCGTGCGTATGCAGCTTATGTCGAGAACAAAACAGAGCCGGATTTTACAGACCGCTCCATGCGGATGATGTGGAAAACTGTAAAAGCGTTTGATGAAATGAACGTGCAAAAGTATTCCAGTACATCCGAAGCACGGCAGGAAGCAGGAAGAAAAGGTGCGGAAAAACGTTGGAAATCCGATAGCAAAGCCATTGATGCTAATAGCAAAAATAGCAATTGCCATTTTGCTAATGGCAAAAATAGCTTATCTGTATCTGAGTCTGAGTCTGTTTCTGAGTCTGTTTATAAAGAAATATCCCCTAACGGGGATATAAAGAAAGGCGCTGACGCGCCGACGCTTGCCCCAGAAGCCAAAACGGCTAGATTTCACCCACCGGACATCGCAGAGGTCAAGGCGTACTTTGCCGAAAAAGGTGGAACGAACGCCCAGGCCGAACGTTTTTTTTCTTACTACGAATCCAACGGGTGGCGTGTGGGAAAGAACCCGATGAAAAAGTGGAAGGCTGCTGCATCTGGCTGGATATCCAGAGACAGAGACCAGGGATCTGGATATAACCGAAAGCCAACCGAGACCGTAGACGACCAGCTTGCCCGGGTGTTGGCGAAGATGGACAGAGAAAGAGGGTTTGAGACATGACGCGGGAAGACGTGGCAAAGCTGATCCGCATGAATTTTGTGTTGTACAAGCTGGGTTCCAAGCCTCTGACCGATGAGGAGATGCAGACCACCATCGATGTGTGGGCATACCAGTTTGGCGATTATGACGGCGATACAGTCAAGCGGGCCTTTCTGGCGGCAAACCGGGTGTGTGTTTATCCGGTTACGGTGGCTGACATCTTCAAGCAACTTTCCCAGTGCCTGGACCCATCTGCCGAGTGGGACGCCCTGGCCGTGGCAGCACGCAAAGCACAGGCGTTCTTGAGCTGGCGCAAGTTCCCGATGGTCATCGGCATTGACGAAAAGGGAGGGCTGCTGCGGAGTGACGGAACAAAAGAGCTGAAAGCCCTGTATGACCAGCTCCCACCGGCGGCAAAATCCTATGCCGGGAGCGTGGGAGGACTTGCAGAGCTGGCTGAAATGCCAGACCTTACATACCGCCGTGCCGAGTTTTTGAAGCAGGCGCAGGCGGATATTACCACCGCCCCCCGTGAAGCTGCAAGGCTGCGGGCAAGCGAACTGACAAGGAAGGAGATTGAAAAATGAGAGAATTTATCGATCGTGAAAAAGCCATCGCAAAAATCAAAGCTGCATATTGCTGTGGCTGCGAACATTACAACGGCGTAAGATGCCGCGCGTGTCAGATTATGGACGCGATGGATGTGCTGGAAAATGAACCGGCAGTCGTTCCGGACGCCCAGCGCTGGCGCAAGACCGCAGAGGAGCCGCCGACTAAGGCTGATGCAAATGAGGACGGAGACGTCCTGAGTATCAACAACAACCCCGGAGACATGAACACAACAAATTGGCCGTGGAACATGGTGGCAGCATTTCCGGAGAATTTACCGGTCTGGATGCCATTGCCTAAAAAGCCGGGTGAACGTCCCAAAAAGCTTTACTGGCGTGAAGAAGCAGCCGAAGCGATATGTCCAGTTTGCGGGTATAAATGCAACGATGACTATTACCTTAACAAATTTTGCCCCGGATGTGGAACACGCCTTTACTTTGACGAGGAGGAAGCCGAACATGACCAACCCGACATGTAAAGACTGCCCCGACCGGCATCCGGTCTGCCACGACAGCTGCCCGAAGTACGCAGAGTACAAGCGCCAGCTGAAGGAGCAACGTGCATACACTAACGCGCACCAAGCGGCAGAGCGGATCAGCCGCAACGATTTTAACAAAGAAGGATGGATGGGAGGGAGAAAACGGTGAGAACCGTACAGGAGATTATGGCTGAAAACGGCTCTTTGGCGAACATTGAGCGTTTTCAGACGATGCAGAAGTGGGAACACAAGCGCAAGGTGGAGCACGCGCAGGAAATGGCCGAGGCGTTCTACTACTGGGCGAAAGAGCACGACAAGGGTGTGCACTTGTCCGTGGGCGGGCTGGATTCCATCACGCTGCACTACTTCTTGGAGAGCATCGGGCTGCCTGTTACCTGCGTGTCCTGCTCCTCGCTGGAGGGCAAGGGCGTGCAGCGGGTACATAAGCAGATGGCAGCAGAGATGGAAACCGAATACAAGAACTGGATGGGCGACGGCGAAGCACCGTCCTTCGTGTTCCTGAAGCCGCTGAAAAGCAAAGTGCAGGTCTTGCAGGAGTTTGGCTGGCCGGTCATCAGCAAGGAAAAGGCAGGCAAGATCATGCTGCTGCAAAACCCGACAGAGCAAAACGCCACCGTGCGGCATGCGATCATCACCGGGGAAACCGGCGAATACGGCGGTTGGCAGAAAAACAGCCGCATGAAGCTGCCGCAGAAGTGGCTTGAGCTGTTCGGCGGCGCCGATGCAGAGGGCGCGGCGCTTGGGTATCGGGCGGCCCCGTTCAAAGTATCTGACCGCTGCTGCTACTACCTCAAGGAAAAGCCCTGCAACGACTGGGCGCGGGAGCACAACAGCGTTCCCTATATGGGCCTTATGGCCAGTGAGGGCGGTCGGCGCGAAAAGAGCCTGAAAATGCACGGCTGCAACTATTTCGGCAAGACCACCACCAGAAGCGCGCCCTTTGCCATTTTTGACCGACAGGATGTTTTGCAGCTTGCGCTGGACCTGAACGTGCCTATTCCCGCCGAATATGGCGAGATTTCACGGGACAGAGACGGCAAGCTGTACACCACAAAGGCACAGCGCACCGGGTGCACCATGTGCGGCTTTGGGATCCACGTCGAGGGCAGGCCGCACCGATTTGACGTTCTGCACGAAACGAGCCCCAAAGAGTGGGAGTTCTGGATGAAGCACGTCTGCCGGGACGAAAACGGAAACTGGTACGGTTGGGGCCGTGTGTTGGACTACATCGGCATTGGCTGGGAAGATGTGCCGGAGCAGGCTGTGCAGATGCACATTGACGACTTGATTGGAGGAAACTTGTGAAATTAACCCTCTACGGTGACCCACGCACCAAGAAAAACTCTGCCCGCATCCTCAAAAGCCACTCAGGCGGGCGCTTTGTGGCTCCTAGCAAGGCCTACGTGGATTATGAGACGGACTGCCTGCGGCAAATCAAAAGGCCGCGCAGCCCCATTTCTGCCCGCGTGAACGTGAGGTGCGTGTACTACATGAAAACCGCCCGCCGGGTCGATCTGGCAAACCTCATCGAGGCTACAACGGACATTCTGGTGAAAGCCCGCGTGCTGGAGGACGACAACAACAAGATCGTCGCCGCCCACGATGGCAGCCGGGTGGAGCTTGACCGGAAAAACCCGAGGGTGGAAATTGAGATTGAAGAAATGGAGGACAAAAATGGATAACAACAGGTTGATAGATGCGAATGCGCTGCGGAAGCGCATCGAAGAAAGAATTCAAGATTTTGACAAAGAGACGTCTGCAGCCAGCGCTTTTATGGGCTACGCCTTGGACGATGTGCTTGATTACATCGATGCTATGCCAACTATTGCACTTGAAGCCTATGCTCAGCGCTGGCGCAATCCTGAAACAGACCTGCCGAAGGTCGAAACCGAAGTACTGGTTTTGTACCGGCGTTATGACTATCTGGGCATTACAACGGCGCACTACGAGGACGGCAATGTTTTCTCTGAGGACAGCGAATGGAATTGGGAAGATCTACCTGATTGGGGAACATACGACGAGGAAAGGGATGGCTACCGAATCCCGGAAGGATGGTGGGAATATCGCCACTTCAACCCGGACGATGTTTACAACAACAAGATAGACTGTCCTGTGGTGGGCTGGATGCCGCTGCCGCCGAAGGAAGGAGGGGGTGCAACATGACCCGTACATGGACACCTGAGAGCGAGACGCCGACACCACCGGGCGCGGTGGACTACCGTACCGTCAAGGCGTGGTTCCAGCAGTGCAGCAACCTTGCAGCGGCTATCGAAGTCCAGAAGCAAAAGATACAGCGTATCCGGGACGTGGCCGAAAAATGCACCCAGAGCCTGAGTGGGATGCCTGCGGGTGGAGGCAACGGGGACAAGGTAGGTTTTGCTGTAGAGCAGCTGGACACCGAGCGCCGACAGCTTCAGCGGATGGAAACCGACCTGTGCAATCTGCGCATCGAAGCCACCCGGCGGGCATACTTCCTGATAGTCGAGCCGGAATGCGCCGAAGCGATTTGCGAGCACTATGTCATGGGAAAGCCTCACAAAGAAATCGCAAAAGAAGTCGGCGTATGCGGCGCAGATGTGATTTACAGGCGAATCAAACGCGGGTGCATGGCTTTGGCTGAGATATGGGACGAGTTTTCTGACGTGCAAAGTGTACAACATGCACAAGAAAACACAGCGTGATTTTGGAAGGGGCCAGCTCTTTTCAAGTCTGCAAGCTTGGATGTAAAATTCTAATAAGCGGTTCAGCGCTAAGCGGTAGCCGCTTGCCACGCAGCCTCCGAAACGTGCTTCCTCATGACAAATTCCTCATTTCAAGATTTGCTTGCATATCTCTTTTGGCTTTGTTCTCTTTCTCACGTTTCGCGGGCTGCTTCTATGCGATACACTGACACAAAGGCAGCCTGCCGCTCATGAGAGACAGGAGGCGGTTCGATTCCGCCGTATCGCACCGTATGGCGCATGGACTAGACAACCCGCAAGGCCGCACGTGCAACCTCCCGTGCCGAGAAAAGGCCTTAGAATCCTTGCCAAGGTGTAGCTTTCCTGACAGGATGTGCGCCAACCAACAGCCCCGGCGGCGAACCGGAGCTGTTTTTACATGGCCGCCTGAGCGCAGTTTGGAGCGCGGCGCGTGTGTGTAGACACGGCTGGTTCGATTCCAAGGGCGGCTTTTATACTCCGGTAGCTCAAGCGGTAGAGCGGCGGTCTCCAAAACCGCATGTTGCAGGTTCGAGCCCTGCCGGGAGTGCTTGCGTGCCCTATGAGGGGGCAGCGCAATAGCGGGGCATCCGGCCGCGAAAGTTCCGGATGCAGCAGCACCCACCGTTTGACGCCTGTCCAACGCACTGAATGCACGGGTGCTGCTTATATGCCGTCATAGCTCAATAGGCAGAGCGCCGCCCATTTAAGGCGGGACAACGTTGGTGACACCACGGGAACATCACTGCACAGCCAACCACTGCGCACATCCATTCCGTGGGTGCTGGTTCAAATCCAGCTGGCGGCACATTCGATATTTTGACCGTTCGGATTTCCGGGCGGTTTTTCTTTTGCGTGAGTTTAGAGAGGTGGTGGCTGTGGGGGCAAAACTGACAGACCGACAGAAAAAGAAAATCATTGCGGACTATGTGCAACTCCACAATTACCGCAAAACTGCCAAGCTGAACAACGTCGCCGAAAGCACTGTGCGCAAGGTTGTGAGCACAAATCCGGTATGTGCAGATTTGTGCGCCTTAAAAAAAGAGCAGAACACGCAGGACATGCTTTCGTATCTGGACAGCAAGCGCGGAGAAGCGCAGGGCCTTCTCGGGCTGTACTTGCAGGCGATGGCGGACCCGGACAAAATCGCAGAAGCGACGCTGCCGCAGCTGTCCACTGCCTTTGGCACCATCGTGGACAAGTTTGCTATGTTGGGAGACCAGAGCAGCATGGAATCCCCGGACGATGGCCTGCTTGAGGCTCTGAGCGCTGCCGCAGACATCAGCCCGCCGGATGACGTGAAGATGCTGCCAGAGGAAGATGACGACAATGCGGAGAGCTAACGGTTTCCGCTGGAAAGCCCTCAGCCAGAGGCAAAAGCAGGTTTTGAGCTGGTGGACACCGCAGAGCGCATACAGCGGTTACAACGGCATCATTGCCGATGGCGCTATCCGCTCGGGCAAGACCTTTGCCATGAGCTTTTCGTTCGTCCAGTGGGCTATGACCTGCTACAACGGGCAGCAGTTCGCCATGTGCGGCAAAACCATTGCCAGCTTCCGGCGCAACGTGCTGGGCACGCTCAAGCAGCAGCTTGCAGCCCGTGGCTACAACGTCAAGGAGCATCGGGCAGAAAACTGCATGACCGTCAGCAAGGGCGGCAAAGCCAACGAGTTTTACTTTTTTGGTGGCAAGGACGAGAGCAGCCAGGACCTGATCCAGGGCATCACCCTTGCCGGGGCATTCTTCGACGAGGTGGCCCTGATGCCGCAGAGCTTCGTCAATCAGGCCACAGCCCGTTGCTCTGTCACCGGATCAAAGTTCTGGTTCAACTGCAACCCGGGCAGCCCCCAGCATTGGTTTTATTTGGAGTGGGTGCGGAAATGCCGTTCCCGCAAGATGATGTATCTCCATTTCACGATGGACGACAACCTGTCACTTTCCGAGGACATCAAAGCCAGATACCACAGCCAGTACAGCGGCGTTTTTTATCAGCGCTACATTCTGGGCCTGTGGACGGTGGCCGAGGGCCTTGTATATGACATGTTCGACCGCAAGAAGCACGTTGTTGACGTGCTGCCGGAGCTGTCACAAAAGAGCGCCTATGTGGCGTGTGACTTTGGCACCCAGAACGCCACGGTTTTTCTGCTGATCCAGAAGCAGGCAGATGCAGACTGCTGGATCGTCACCCGGGAGTATTACTACAGCGGCCGCGATCAGAAGCGGCAAAAGACCGTGGGCGAGTATGTTACAGACCTCAAGGCGTGGCTGAAGGGGCTCAAGCCGGAAAGGGTCATTGTTGACCCCTCTGCCCTTCCCTTGATTACAGAGCTGCGCAAGAACGGATTCACCCAGACCCCCGCAAACAACGACGTTCTGAGCGGCATTCTGGACGTACAGACCATGCTGCAGACCGGGCGGCTGAAGATCTACAAAGACTGCAAGCACACGCTGGAGGAGTTCGGCGTGTACGCTTGGGATCCGGACAAAGACGACACCGTGCTGAAGGTCAATGACCACTGCATGGACGCTATCCGCTATTTCGTGCGCACAAAGCGCCTTGTGAAACTGAGGAATTGATTTTGAGCACTGTATACACATTCCAGACTTTCCAGCAGGCGCAAGCCGCCGGGGAGCAGCCTGATTTCATCCGGCGGTTCGTGCAGCAGCACTGTACTTCCGGGCCTTACAAGATGGCGCTGGACGCCGACCTGTACGACGCCCAGAAAAACCCGGGCGCGGAACGCTTTTCGCAGACATACGCTTTGATGCTGAAACGCCTGTCCCAAAACACCAAGCCGGACACCCCACGCCCCGATATGGTCAAGAGCAACCTTTTCCGGCGGCTGAACAAGCAGAGGGCAACCTACTCCCTTGGCAACGGCGTGGTCTTTGCGGACGATGGCGTGGACAAGGACAGGCTGGGGCAGAACTTTGATGAGCAGATCCAGAAGGCCGGGTATTTCGCCCTGATCCACGGCGAGAGCTTCGGCTTCTGGAACAACGATCATCTGGTTGTTTTCAAACTGACCGAATTTGCACCTCTGTATGACGAAAAAACAGGCCTTTTGCAGGCGGGTGTGCGCTTCTGGCGGCTGAATCCTGACACGGATATGCACTACATCCTGTACGAGCTGGACGGCTTCACCGAGTACACGGAAAGCAGAATCGGCAATGTGATGCGGGAAACCGTGGCAAAGCAGGCATACAAGAGCGTGACCGTCACCACACCCGGAGGAGGGCTGGAAAGCGTGGAGGGCGAAAACTACAGCGCCCTGCCCATTGTGCCGCTGTGGGGGTCCGACCTGCACCAAAGCACCCTTGTGGGGCTGAAAGCCTACATCGACAACACCGATCTGGTGATGTCCGGCTTCTGCAGCGACCTACAGGACTGTGCGGAAATCTACTGGTTGTGTGAGAACTTCAACGGCATGACAGATGACGAGCTGCAGGAGTTTCTTGTCAAGCTGAACCTGTATCACATTGCAGGCGCAGACACCAGCGAAGGCGGCAAGATCACCCCCTACACCACCGAAATCCCTGTGACGGCCCGGCAGGCACTGCTGGAACTGCTGCACACTCGGGTCTATGAGGACTTCGGCGGTCTGGACGTGCACTGTGTCAGCGCGGACAGCACCAACGACCATCTGGATGCGGCCTATGAGCCGCTGAACCAGAACGCGGACGACTTTGAGACTCAGGTCAAGCCGTTTATCCGGCAGATCTGCGCACTGGCTGGCTTCGACAACGCCATGCCGACATTCAACCGCAGCAAGATCACCAACACAGCTGAGCAGGTCGCAACGGTGATTTCTGAGGCACCGATCATCGGGCAGGACATGGCCATTGACCTGCTGCCCAACCTGACCCCGGAACAAAAGGAGCAAGCCAAGGCCGCGCTGATGGCTGAGAGCGCAACACGGGAGACCGTGGATGAGGATGAGGACGACGGTGATGAGGCATGATTTCCGACCGTGACCGCATTTCTACCCGCCAACTGAACCGACTGCGCCGCCGTATTCTCCGGGTGTACGGCACTGCCCGCCGGGAGATGCAGAAGCAGCTCACCGAGTTTCTTGCAAAATATAAGCAACTGGACGAGCGCAAGCGGGAGCAGCTGGACGCAGGCGAGATCACAGAGGACGACTACCGCATCTGGCTGCAAAATCAGGTCTTCCAGTCTGATTTGATGCGCCAGAAGATGGACGGCATCACCCAGACCTGCACCACAGCCCAAGAGACGGCCTACAAGCTGGCCCGGGACGAGCAATACAACATCTTTTCCTTTGGTGCAAACTGGGCGTTCTACGAGCTGGAACAGGCCGCAGGCGTGACGTTCGGGCTGACCCTGTACAACACCGAAGCGGTCAAGCTGCTGCTGAAAGAAAACCCCCGCATGGTGCCCAACAAGCGCATCAAGAGCGAGAGCAACCGCACCTATGACGCGCGGGTATTCAACCGCTACGTCATGCAGGGCATCGTGCAGGGCAAGAGCGTCCACGACATCGCCGTGCAGGCCGTAAACGGCATGGCAGACACGGAGATCCACTGGGCCATGAACAACGCCATCACAGCCCTTACCAGCGCCCAGAACGCCGGTGCTTTGCAGCAGATGCGAAACGCCCAGGCTTTGGGCATCGAGGTCAAAAAGCGCTGGAACTCCACCCACGACTACCGTACCCGTGAGATGCACCGCCTGCTTGACCAGCAGACAGCAGAGCTTGACGAGCCGTTCAAGGTCATGGGTTACGAGATTCAGCGGCCCGGAGACCCCAACGCGGCGCCGGAGATGGTTTACCACTGCCGCTGTGTGCTGTCCTCTGCGCTGGGCAAGTATCCCCGGAGGAACGCTATGCAACGGGAAAACATTGTCACATACGAAGACACGGGCATAGTGGACGCCAAAGGCAAACCCATCACCGTGGCCGTAAAGAAAACCATGGCCGATATGACCTATACCGAGTGGTATAAGGCAAAGGGCGGCACGGAGGCCGAACAGATGTGGTGGGCAAAAGAGCGCAAGAGAAAGGAGGGATGAGCCGTGATTCTGCCGATGGAAAACACCGAAAGATGCGTTTTTGCTGGAACAGGCAAATATGACATTCCAGTCATTCAGCCTGAAACAGACATCCGCATTGACAAATTGACGTGGATTCCTATCAACTATGCGTTGACGGCCAAAGACAAAGCCACAAAAGGCGTTCATTTTTACAAGGACGATTACCAGTTTGAACGGTTTTGGAACAATCCAGACAAGTACATCCCCCTTTTGCAGCAGTTCGGCGCGGTATGTTCTCCGGATTTTTCTATTTACAATGATATGCCGTTTGCTGTGAATCTTTTTATGCATTATAAAAAGCACTGGTTGGCGGCGTACTGGCAGGCACACGGTATTCATGTCATACCGACAATCCGAACTTGTGGAGCGGAGAGTTGGGATTGGTGTTTTGATGGTGAGCCGAGAAATGCCATCGTGAGCATTTCGAGCCACGGCACGCAGTCTGACCCATACGAGGCTGAATGCTTTGCAAAACATTTCCGGAAAACGCTCGAAGTTTTACAACCAAGTGAAATTTTGTGGTATGGGAAATGTCCTTCGGAATTTGACTGGAACGTCACAAAAATAAAACCATTCGAGTTTGAAAGGAGCGGTTTTCATGCCTAAAAGTGGCTCTGGAAACAATAACAAACGCGGCGGAAAAGCCAGCAAAGACGGCACTATCACGGGTGGGCAGCCCAAAACAATCGAGGCCCGCTACATTGAGGGCCGTGGATGGCAGCGCGGGCGCTATGATACCGAGGTGCTGGAAGCGACGACGGACGGCAAGGGCAACTTGACGTTTGGCTACGCGCAGCCTGACACAAGCGAAAAGACCGCAAAAACCAACAAAACCAACTATCTGACGTACAATGTTCAGGCTGGCGCTGTTGATGGAAAGTCTTTCGGCATCAACTGGGACAAAGTGCAGTCTATTAGCGGCCAGACATACAGTATGCGTGCGGAGGCCAAAGAGCATGGCCTTTCTTGGGACGGCGCTACAAAATCGTGGAAGCGCAAGAAATAACCATGAAATTTGAATACGACATCAAATTCACCGACAACACCCCACAGCTGCATGAAGCGCTGGATTCTTGGGCAGAGCGTGTTCTGACCCTCTGGGGCATGAAGGTGCAGGACTACGCACAGCTGCTTGTGCCCACCGGCACGGCAGACAGCACGGGCATTGAGGGCTATGTGGGCGGTGCGCTCAAGCAGAGCCTGACCTTTGCCCTCGACCTCGCAAAAAAGACCGTGACCATCGGGTCAAATCTCTTTTACAGCGTCTACGTTGAGCTGGGCACGGGCATCTTTGCAGAGAAAGGCAACGGACGCAAAACGCCGTGGGTCTGGAAGGACTTCAACGGAAAATGGCACTTTACCCGGGGCATGAAAGCCCGCCCGTTCCTGCGCCCGGCGGTGGAAGAACACATTGACGAGCTGCGAGAAATCGCGGTGGAAGAAGGAAACAAGGAGGCATAACATGAAGAAAATTTTCGCATCTATCGTGCTGCTTGCGGCGCTGTTGCTGTGCGGCTGCTCGGAGGCTGCCAAGGCCAATGCCAACATCTCCAAGCAGGCCGATTACTTTGAGAGCGAGCGCAAGATCACCGTCTACAACGCCCGAACCGACAAGGTGATCATGGAAGCCGAGGGCTACATGTCCATCTCCAACAACTCGGACAACGAGCTGGTCTGCACTGTAAAAATCGGCCCAGACACCTACCGCAAGAATTACATCTACCTGAACGACTACACCATGTATGTGGTGGAGGACATCACCGGCACCCATACCGACCCCTACCACTACAAGCTCTATTTCCACACTGACATCCTGCCCAGCGTGGAAACAAGACCGTAAAATTTAATACTCAGCGGTTGGCGCACAGCGTCAGCCGCTTTTTTATGCCGTTTTAGCTCAATGGAAGAGCTGCTGATTTGTAACCAGCGGACGCGGGTTCGATTCCTGCAAGCGGCACCACACCGGCAGCACGTCCGGCAAATAAACTTATTGCCAAGCATGGCAGCCCGAGCAAGGGCGGAAAGGACTATCACATGGCACTCAAAAGAGCTGACATCCGCACGATTCTGGAGAACCCCGAAACCTCCAACGATGACAAGGCCAAAGCCATTCTGGACGCCCTGCACAAGGAGACGGACGAACTCAAGGACCAGCTGGATGCAGAAAAAACAGCCCGTACACAGGCTGAGAA
>ERZ1034873.632-NODE-632-length-17484-cov-5.876929_pt1 | contig 17484 bp, 16 predicted proteins | sample MGYA00520689_ERZ1034873 | MGnify/ENA primary metagenome ERZ1034873 (study PRJEB33766, sample SAMN09781722) | gut metagenome | biome: gut microbiome | host: Homo sapiens | place: Madagascar | study: EMG produced TPA metagenomics assembly of the PRJNA485056 data set...
GACCATGACTGAAAAAAAGAAAAAGTGGAAAATAGGTCATAAAAATTATAAAATAAAGGAAATTGTACAAAGAAAGCGAGAAAACTTATGAAAAAAATTGTGATGGCAGACCGCAGGGATAAGGATGAGATCCTTGCCTTGTACCGGATGCAGCTTGGAAGGGAGTTCTGCCCGTGGGATGAAAACTATCCGGGAGAAAAAGAGATCAACTTTGATCTTTCCCGTGATGCATTGTTTGTTATGAAGGATGAAGAAGATAAGATCCTTGCAGCAGTATCCATCGATGAGGATGAGGCAGTGAATACATTGCCATGCTGGAATCCCGCATTACAGCCGGGTGGGGAGCTGGCAAGACTGGCAGTCCTGCCGCAGTTGCAGGGACAGGGAATTGCAAGAGAAATGATGCGTCACGGAATGGAGGTACTGAGGGAACGTGGTTATCGGAGTATCCATTTTCTGGTTAACAAAAAGAATGTAAAGGCAATTCGTTCCTATGCGGTGTTTGGGTTTGAGGTAGTCGGAGAATGTGACTTATATGAACAGCCATTTCTCTGCTATGAGAAGAAGCTGTAAGAACCGGGTGTCAATCGGACGGTGAAGATGCTGCACGATCCGTTTTGATTTATCACAAATGTAAGATGGAGGATGAACTTGCTAAAAAAGAGCTGGTGACGAGAGAAGATCTGAAAAAATTAGCATTGATCCTGCCGGAACGGACGAATGTGCAGAGTGAATTTGCCAACTGGTTTGGACGTGGTTTTGAGAAGTTAAATATTGCATTTGTCAGCAACCTTGCCACAAACGCTGTGATCATGGCACAGCATGGGCTGGGTTATCCGGTCATGATCGAGGGCGCAATACGCTTCTGGAACAAAGAGAGCATTATCCGTAGACAGTTAGATCCACCGATCTATTCCCAGGCGATCATTGCATGGCGCAGAAACATTCCATATTCACTTGCAGTCAAAAAGTTTATCGATGAAATCTATGCCTGTGAGGCATAGCATATAAGACAATATAGGCATTAGACAGGTAAATGGCAGAATCCTATAATAAGAGCATACAAGAATATACGGCACAAAGGATGTGCATGGAAAGGCAGGGATATTTTTATGAGCAGGAAATTAGTTGCATTTTTCAGTGCAGAAGGAACAACCAAAAAAGCGGCAGAAGAAGTCGCAAAGGCAGCAGGTGCAGATCTGTATGAAATTAAGCCGGAGGTACCATATACCAAGGATGATCTGAACTGGATGAACAAGAAGTCAAGAAGCAGTGTGGAGATGGCAGACAAGAGCTTCCGGCCAAAGCTGGCTGATCCGGATGCAAAGATCGCAGACTACGATAAGATCATCCTCGGATTCCCGATCTGGTGGTATGTAGCACCGACCATTATCTGCACATTCTTAGAGAGTTATGATTTCGCCGGAAAAGAGATCGTGTTGTTTGCAACTTCCGGTGGAAGCGGATTCGGCAATACCGTAAAAGAACTTCAGCCATCTGCACCGGATGCAACGATCCGGGAAGGTAAGCTTTTGAACCACATGTCAAAACAGGAGATCGCAGACTGGGCAAAGACATTGTAGAAGACAGCAATCCTGTGTCAGCACGCACCTGGCTTAGGAAAGCAGTAAAAAGTGCGCAGAAATGAGGTCTATTTATGGAAAAAATCACACAGACAGCAGGAAGAAATGCACTCGGAACATTTGCTCCGGAGTTTGCACACTTTAATGATGATATTTTGTTTGGAGAAAACTGGAACAATCAGGATATTGATGTCAAGACAAGAAGTATTATTACCGTGGTAGCACTGATGGCATCCGGAATCACAGATTCCTCCCTGAAGTTCCACTTAGAGAATGCAAAGGCACATGGTGTAACACAGAAGGAGATCGCAGCAGTGATCACACATGCTGCATTTTATGCAGGATGGCCAAAGGGCTGGGCAGTATTTAATCTTGCAAAAGAAGTATGGAGTGATGGCGAAGGAGATCCGTCATACGAAGATGAGGCAATGCGCGCACATGCCAAGTCGATGATCTTCCCGATCGGTCAGCCAAACGACGGCTATGCACAGTATTTCTCCGGTAAGAGCTTTCTTGCACCAATCTCGAACACACAGGTTGGGGTACATAATGTAACCTTTGAGCCGGGCTGCCGGAATAACTGGCACATCCATCATGCAAAAAGCGGTGGCGGACAGATCTTGATCTGCGTGGCAGGATGCGGCTATTATCAGGAAGAGGGCAGGGACGCCATCTTAATGAAACCGGGTGACTGTATCAATATTCCACCGGAAGTAAAGCACTGGCATGGTGCGACAAAGGATGACTGGTTCTCCCATCTTGCAGTGGAAGTGCCGGGTGAGGAGACATCCAACGAATGGTGTGAGCCGGTATCCGATGAGGAGTATGGCAGACTGGAATAGAAAAGACTATTGCAGCGGCTCTTCCTTCATTTCATCGAGAAGCTCATTGGTTTTTTGAACAGAATATTTTTTCTGGATCGCAAACAGAAGGATTGCGTCACGACGGATCTTCGGATAAAGTGGTGCAGTCTGGGCAATTTTTAAGGCTCTCTGTGTCTGTGCAACATCAAGGTGAAGCGCAAGACACAGGGAGATTATTTTTTCTTTGGACGGATTTTTTGTCCCGTTTAGAATCTGATAGCCGTAATTGCGCTGGATTCCCGCCTGTGCGATCAGATCTGCGGGTGAAATATCCTGAAGAAAGATCTGCTCATTGATATAATCAGAAAAAGAGATCTGCCGGATATCCTGGCTTAATTTTTCATCTAAGACCTTCAGCTCAGAAGTAGTCGTTGTATGTGCTAAGAGCTGCATCAGCTCGTTGGTATCGTTGGTGTTCATAAGAATCCTCATTTCGTGTGTGTGAAAATCTATTTTCACACGATTCTCTTAATACTATAGTATTGGTATTTTTCAACAGCAACTTGCCGGCAAATTACCGGCAAGTTAAATTAAGCCCAGAATGGTATATATTTCATATAACGTGGAGCGGTATTTGGATCTAATGGCTTGATTAATTTTAGAAAAGCATAACAAGTTTTCCTGCCGCCTGCAAGAATAATTATCAAATTGACAGCAATGCGGCTTCATATGCTACAATAGAGGCATACACAAGTGATATGCGCAAAAGGCAGTGCAGGAATGGAGACAGGTATGACACCGGCAGAGGAATATATTTTATCGGAGTATCAGGATCTCGGAAGTCTGAATGAGAATCCGGATGTCCATATTGTGAGAAATAAAATAGATGGGCGGATCTGCGTGAAAAAATCCGTGCGGAGTGAGCAGCAGGGCATCTATGAATTTTTCCGGAATACGCACAATACCTATATTCCAAGGATCTATGAGATGGTTCCGGTGGAGGATCATATCCTTGTGATCGAAGAATATCTGACGGGGAAAAACTTAGAGGAATGTCTGCGGGAAAGGAAGTTTACCGGGTGTGAGGCAGCAGGGATCATTGTCCGGTTGTGCCGCGGACTTGCACCGCTTCATCAGGCATCACCGGCGATCATCTGCCGGGACTTAAAGCCTGCAAATGTGATCCTGACACTGGATGGCAGGGTAATGTTAGTGGATTTTGACATTGCAAGAACCTATCAGGCAGGGAAAAATAAAGATACTGCGCTGATGGGAACACAGGGCTTTGCAGCTCCGGAACAGTTCGGATTCGGACAGACCGATCCACGTACCGATATATACGGTCTTGGAGTGATGCTCAATTATCTGATCACCGGATGCTTCTTAAATGAGCAGATGGTTACGGGAAGATTCCGCGACATTGTACAAAAGTGTACAGCGATGAATAGTAAGGAACGGTATCAGAGCGTTTTTGAGTTAGAGCAGGCATTAGCGGATGCGTGCCCGGAGCTACAGGAACAGGAAACGGATGAGCCGGGACTACAAAGGGATGGACAAAGCAACCGGCAGACAGAAGCTGCAAGAGAGACTCTGCAACAGAAAAATACACGGAAAAACAGTACAGACAGCTACCGGATTCCGGGATTCCGGACAAGAACACCATGGAAAATGATCACCGCCTGTGTGGGATATTTTCTGGTAAGCTGGTTCTGCGTTACACTGGAATTCAAGGATAAGATGGATCATCCTCTGGTATGGCAGGATCAGATTATAAATCGAGTCATGGTGTGGCTGTCACAGATTGTAACGATCCTGTTTGTATGGGATTACAGGCATTGCCGGAGCAGGCTTTCGCCGAAGATCCCGCTTGTCAATAACAGGCATGCCATTGTCAGGGGAATCGGTTACATCATAAGTGACTTGGTGTTCCTGGTTGTAGCGGCATTGATATGTGCGATCTTAGAATTGATCGTTTAGATCTTATACGAAAATAAAATGTATGCTGTCAGCATACCAAATGGAGCAGGAAAAAACATAAAATGAAGAAGCATAGACGACACAGTCTTATGCTTCTTCATTTTTTTGATTCAGATATTCCTTTAGGATGAGGTTCACATACTGGGAAAAAGAACGGTCATCTTTTTCAGCAAGTTCTTTGAGCTGTTCTACGATATTTGAATCAAGTGTAATACTGACTTTATTTTTTAATGGCTTCATCGTTGACCTCCATGCGGAATAGTTTGTATGGATGTGCTTTTACTATACACATAAAATGTTGACAGATAGCACGAAGTAAGATAAAGTAGGACAAAGTAAGATTAAAACATAGGAGGATAAGTATATGGAAAATGAAACAAAGAAAAAGAAGGGCGGAAAAGCCAAATGGATCGTTCTTGTGGTAGTTCTGGTTATCATTATCGGAGCAGTTGCAGGCGGCGGATCGGACAAGCCAAAGAAGGTAGCAGATACAGGTTCTGATGCAACAAAGACGGAGACAAAGGAAGCAGCATCTGAAAAAGATGACACATCCGATCAGGCAGACAGTGAGGAGACAAAGACAGAAAAGGATACCTTTGGAATCGGTGAAGTTGCAGAGATGAACGATGTTCAGGTTACGATGGTCAACTATACGGAGAGTGAAGGATCGGAATATAACAAACCGTCAGAAGGAAATGAATTTGTGCTGGTAGAATTCGAAATCGCAAATAATTCGGATTCCGAGATGACAGTAAGCAGTCTGGCAAGCTTTGAAGCATATGCGGATGATTACGCATTGAATTATTCCCTGAATGCGGCCGTAGATAATCAGGATGCAAATCAGTTAGACGGAACAATCGCAGCAGGTAAGAAGATGAATGGTGTGATCGGTTATGAAGTTCCAAAGGACTGGAAGAATCTTGAGATCCACTTTACCGATAATGTATGGAGCAGCAACAAGTTCAAGTTTGAAATTACACGATAAAGCAAGCACTTTGAAAGAGTCTGGTATTTACCGGGCTCTTTTTTGCTGTATAGGATTCGGTTGTCAAAAGATTCTTTTTAAAAATTCAAAGGGCAAAATGCACAAACTATGTAAAGCAAACTTTTATTTGCGTCTTTCGCTCTGAGTGAAATCCACTGCTTACGAAAACCACAAGTGAAGCCTCTGCTGAACTTGTATGGTTGTAGTTGGCAGTTAGTTCACGATGAGCGTTGCAAATGTTTGCGGCACATATTTTGTGCATTTTGTCAATTACAAAATTTGTAAATATCTTTTGACAACCGAATCCTATACAGCAATCAAGCATGTCGGATCGCAGAAATGTGCACACTTTTGCTCGTTGCAGTTTTGGGCGAGTGTGTTATACTAGGTGCAGATTTCAGAAAGGACAGGAAGGAACATGGGCAACGGAAAGAAAACAAAGGAAATGGACATGCTTCACGGAGGACTGGCGGGAAAGCTGATCCTGTTTGCCATTCCATTGGCTTTCAGCAGTATTTTACAACAGCTTTTTAATTCTGCGGATGTTGCGGTAGTCGGCAGATTTGCCGGGGATCAGGCATTGGCGGCAGTGGGAAGCTGCGTGGCACTGGTGGGCATCTTTGTGAACCTGATCGTGGGACTTTCTGTCGGACCAAACGCAGCACTTGCGAATCTGATCGGACAAAAGAAGCGGGAAAAAATAAACAGTATGCTGCATACGATCCTGACCTTTGGTGTGCTGCTTGGACTTATCCTGATGCTTACCGGCATGCTTTCGGCAAGGGCAGTCTTAGAGGCATCGGGTACACCGGAAAGCGTCATGGAGGAAGCACTGCTCTATATCCGGATCTATTTTATCAGCATTCCGCTTATGCTGATCTATAACTTCGGCTCTGCGATCCTTCGAAGCTATGGCGATTCGAAACGGCCGATGTACTATCTGCTGTTATCCGGTGTCGTGAACCTGATCCTGAATCTGATACTGGTGATCTATGTGCACCTTGGCGTGGCTGGTGTTGCGATCGCAACGGTGATCTCGAATGTCTTAAGCGCATCCCTGACGGTGATCTATCTGTATCGCAGAACCGATGAGTTCAGCTTCCGGTTCTCGAAGATGAAGATCGTCTGGATAGATCTGAAGAAGATTCTCGTGATCGGTATTCCTGCCGGCATCCAGGGGGCAATCTTTTCGATCTCCAATGTATTTATCCAGAGTGGAATCAACTCATTCGGCGAGGATGCGATCGCAGGCTCGTCCCTTGCACTGAACTTTGAATACTTTACTTATGATATTGCGGCTGCATTTGCACAGGCGGCAGTGACCTTTACGAGCCAGAACTTTGGCGCAGGCAATCTGAAACGTTGTAAGAAAACATTCTGGCTGTGTATGCTGTTTGGAATCGGATTTACGGAGATCTTAAGTGTGATCTTTATGATATGGGATGATTTCTTTGTAAGCATCTATACGACGAGCAGCGCAGTGGCAGTCTACGGACTGATCCGTATGCATCATGTATGTTCGTTCGAAGGTGTGACTGCGACCTATGAAGTCGGAAGCTCCGCACTGCGTGGAATGGGCAGATCCATTGAGCCTTCCATCCTTACGATCCTTGGAACGGTCGTATTCCGTCTGATCTGGATGGTTACGGTATTCCGCCTTGTTCCGACATACGAGATGCTGATGAATGTCTATATTGCCTCCTGGATCTTTACCGGTGGAGCGATATTTATCGTCTATATTTTACATATGCGGAAGCTGGAAAAAAGGAACAGGTGAAAAACGGTCGAAAAAATACAAAAATAGGTATCAGACTATATTTTTTGCCGCATTTGTTGTAAAATATATATAATAGTTCGTCAAGCAGAGCAAAGCACGGAGAAATCGTAAGTATTATAATGTTATAATTTTGAGGAGGAAGTATGCGGCTTTTGATGTCATTGGTGCTTTTTGCACTCATGGTTCTTGCTATTTATAATATTCGAAAAGTATATCGCTGGCACAGGGATGAGAACTGGAAAAGTATTTTAAACATTATGATTGCGGTAGTGATTGCCTGTGTACAGCAGATTCTGGTTTTATATAGTTCCTGCGAGATATTCAGCAGGCTGGTGATCGGGATCTATACATGCTGTCTGTACTGGATGTGGTATTCGATGGTTGTTTTCATCCAGCAATATACCGGTGTATTTGAAGAAGTGTCTGCGGTGAGACGGTCGTTTTTTATCTTTGGGATAATTGAGAGTATCCTGCTGGTATATAATGTTGTGGAGCCGTTATATTTTGAAACAGAACCGGTACAGTTATGGGGAATGACCATATACAAGATGGTAGACCTGAAGACCTTGTATGATCTGCATCTGGTGGCATGTGTAGTACTTGCGGTTTTTATCATCTATCCGCTTGCAATGAGAACACTGTGTGCACCGGGGAAGTTTGCCAGAAAGAAGTTTGTGTTCCTGTTTGCGCTTATGGGATTGTCGATCCTGGCTGCCGGATTTAGCGGAATGATGAAGTTTCCGATTGACATCGGGGTCTATTTTTATATCATGGCAGCAAATGCTGTCTATTATCTGTCTTATGTGTATGTGCCGCATCTGATCCGGGAGCACGCAAGAAGCATCATTGTTACGGAATCAAAGGCCGCCTTTTTTATCTACGACCATGAGAAGGTACGGATCTATACAAACCAGTCGGGAGAAGAGTTAGAGAAGCAGGAAGCGATCGTGCCGGAACTGGAAAAGTATCTGAATAATGTGATGGAGGCAGATAAGACAGAACTGCGTTACCACGAAGTAGAACTTCCGGTTGCGGGTGAGAACCGTATCTATAATGTGATTGCCCGGACGCTGATGGCAGGCAGGGAGATGATCGGGTATTCGGTGGAGTTTGATGATGTTACAGACGAGATCCGGAAAATGAGACGGTCGCTTTATCAGATGACACACGATGAACTGACCGGAATCTATAATAATGTGTATTTCTGTAATCACGTAGAGAGAGAGTTAAAGGCTTACCCGGATACGGAGTATGTGCTGGTTACGAGTGATATCTATGGATTTAAGTTCTACAATGAACTGTTTGGCAGGCAGATGGGCGATAAAGTCTTGAAGTATGAAGCGTCCTTACTGAAAAAGTTAGGCGGATCACATGCGGTCTATGGAAGACTTTCCGATGATGAGCTGGCCATTCTGGTGAGAAAAAAAGATTTCAGGGAAGAACTCTTTAAAAAGTGTATTCAGCAGATGCGGGAGGAATTCAGTAATTCCCAGTATAAGATCTATATGAATGCCGGTGTGTATGAGATTACCGACCGGACAGAACCGGTATCCACGATGTGTGATAAAGCGAAGCTTGCAATCGAGCAGATCAAGAATGATTATTCCGTTATGCTTGCCTATTATACACAGGAGATGCTTGAGAGCACGATCCATAAGCGGTGGATTCTTGATGAAGCGGAAGCTGCATTAAGTAAAAATCAGTTTGCGATGTTCTTGCAGCCACAGGTCGATACGAAAAACGGAAAGTGGTTAGGAGCGGAGGCACTGATCCGCTGGATACATCCCGAAAAGGGAATGATCTCACCAGGTGAGTTTATTCCGGTTTTAGAAGAGGCAGCAATGGTAACAAAAGTGGACCGCTTTATCTGGGAAGCGGCTGCCAAAAAGCTCGCAGAGTGGAAGAAACGGGGACGGGAAGATCTGTACATATCCGTGAATGTTTCCGGACATGATTTTTACCGGTTAGACCTGTACGAGGAGTTTACTTCACTGGTTCGTCAGTATGATATTTTACCGGGCAATCTCCGCATCGAGATTACGGAGACCGTGCTTGCACAATCGAAGGAACAGAAGAATGACACCTTAAGCAGACTGCGCGCAGATGGATTTGTGATCGAGATCGATGACTTCGGAAGCGGTTATTCCTCCCTGAATTCCCTGAAGGATATGGAGATGGATGTCATCAAGATCGATATGGGATTCTTAGGCAAGACGGATCATCAGGAGCGCAGTAAGATCATTCTCCGTGACATTGTACATATGATCCAGAATCTCCAGATGGGAATTATCGTAGAAGGCGTGGAGACGAAGGAACAGTTAGACTTCGTAACGAAGATGGGCTGTGACCGTATTCAGGGCTATTACTATTCGCGCCCAATTCCGGTGGCAGATTATGAGAATCAGCTTGCGGTAGAAATGAGTTAGGAAGGGTCAAGTTATAGAGATACCTGACCGATATATATAGTAATTGGATCATGGAAGGATCATAATGATGCATGGAGGCATGATATATAAGGTGATATGAAATAATAAATGCCGGCTAAACATTGTGATTTAGCCGGTATTTTTGCTGTATAGGAAAATCCATTGGAATTCCTATACAGCAAAAAGTGAATTATAAAGCATCTTTTGATAGAATGCCATGAGCAGAGACGAGGAAGTATATGACACATAACATTGCATGCTGCTATCTGACCCATAATCATCCGGATGTGGTAAAGCGGGTGCTTGGGCAGGTATTAACCAGTTATGACGAGAATGGAATTGATATCTATATGTATGATTCGAGTACCTCGGATGATACGAAGGAATATATTGACAAATTGATAGCCGGGGGGGCAAAAAATCTGTTCTATGTGCCGGTGGATGCCGGAATCGGCGGGGACGGTAAGATGCTTCAGGTGCTGAAGGGATATGGTCTGCAAAAGGAATATGACTATATCTGGCCGAATAAGGATCGCTCCTATGTGACAAAAGCAACTGCCGGGCTGATTCAGGCGGAAAGCCACAAGAACTATCAGTGTCTGTATATTGACACAAGGATTCCGATTGCATCGGAGCGGAGAGATTATAAGCCGGTGTATGGAAGAGAAGAATTCTTTCGGGAATTTGGCTGGCAGACCACTTCCTGGGAGACGATGATCATTCATACAGACCTGCTGTTACATACGATTACATGGGACATCTTTGAAGCACAGTATGCACTTGGCGGACAACAGAACTTTAACCAGTCACTGACTGTTTTTGGAGGACTTGCGTTAGTGGATGATGCAAAAGTCCGTGTACTCAGTTACCGGGAAGCAGAGCTTAGGAATGATTTTTCGACAAGCTCCGATTGGATCATTGCTACCTTTCTGCTCTGGGGAGAACGATGGCCAAAGGCAATCAACAGTTTGCCGGCATGCTACGATGCGGATAAGGAAAAGGTCATTAAGGACGGAAATATGCATCCGAATGTCTTTGGATCAGTGGACAATCTGATCCTCTTAGAACAAAAGGGATTCCTGAATACAGAGGTCTGGAACAGATATCGTGCACAGTGGGACAAGCTGTCGGATATTCCGGTTAGGTATGTCGAGGCAGTGTTAGCAAGAGATTATGGGAAAGTCATGCAGATGGCAATGGAAGATCTGAAGGCAGCGTTTGCGGCACAGGATTATGATCTTGCGTATTATATCGCTGTGCGGACTTACTGCATTTCAAATATTACCGGAAATACCGCATACTGGATGTTACGAACCTGTATGGAAGTATTTCGGAATGAATTGGATGCCAAAAAGACACCGGGGATCATGTACCATGTAAACTACTATCAGGATCTGGTTGACAAATATCAGCAGATAAAGTTTTACTTAAGACGGATTGAATATGATATTCCGGTACCGGAGGATGATATGCTGGCATATTTGGGTGAGCATCATATTACCAGTGAATTTATCTGTGCAGTGATCGAAAAGGAATGTATCAACTGGACGAAAATATTGGATTATTGGAGGAACATCGGGTATGAAGGATAAAGTCGCTTTTATCCTATATGGAGATACGGATTTGATCCTGTCGGAGAATCTGCACTATATTCAGAGCCTTATCGTGCCGGAGAGAACCGAAGTGGAAGCTTATACCTTAAGCGCTCAGAATGGAATTCGTGAAGCCTTTGAAGCAGGGCGGCTGCAATCGGATGCCAAGTACAAGGTCTATCTGGATCAGAATGCATATGTGATTGATAAGCAGTTCCTTGTCAAGACACTGGGTGTGTTTAGACAGAATCCACAGCTTGGAGCACTTGGTGTCCGGGGATATTACCAGAACGAAGAAAAAAACATAACAGAGCTGATCGGGAATAATCTGCATCGGCAGTATGGATATGGACTGACGATCGCACCATTGACCGAAGGTGATAAACGGGGTGTGGTTCCGGTCATGGCATTAGACTGGCATTGCGTGATCACAGGAGTGGATACCCCGTGGAACGGAGATGATGGGAATTTCCATATCGTAAAAAGTGTGGAGCTGCGTCATATGGGCTATGAAACAGCGGTAATGATTGATAACAATCCAATGGTTTTGTTTGATAATGGAATTTGAATGGAGAAGTGAATGATAAAGTTATCTGATTATGTAATAAAGTACTTAGAACAACTTGGAATCTCGCATATGTTCATGCTGCCGGGCGGTGGTGCAATGCATCTGAATGATTCCCTTGGAAACAGCAAAAAGATCGAATATGTGGTATGTCTGCATGAACAGGCATGCGCGATCGCAGCAGAGGCGTATGCAAGAGTAACGAACAAGCCGGGACTTCTGATGGTAACGACAGGACCGGGCGGAACGAATGCATTGACCGGTGTGACGGCCGCTTATATCGAGTCAACCCCGATGATCGTCTTATCCGGACAGGTGAAGCGTGCGGATATGATCAATGGACAGGGCATCCGTCAGCAGGGAATGCAGGAGGTTGATATTATCTCGATGGCAAAGCCGGTCACAAAGTATGCGGCACTGGTCGAAGAACCGGAGGATATTAAGTACCATCTGGATCGTGCACTGTATGAAGCAACGAGCGGAAGAAAAGGTCCTGTCTGGTTAGATATTCCGTTAGATGTGCAGGCGACGATGATCGATGAGACGAAGCTGCGTGGATGGAAGCCGGAGGCGGTTTTGGAAACCGAGCAGGAGAAACATCATGCACTGCTGGAAAAACAGGTGCTTGAGGTGATCGATCACCTGAATGCATCGAAGCGTCCGGTACTGTTAGCCGGAAACGGAATCCGTCTTTCCGGGGGACGCGGGGTATTCGAAAAACTGATCCGTGCGTTACAGATCCCGGTACTTACGACCTGGAACGGAATCGATCTGATTGAGGAAGAAGATCCGCTTTTCTTCGGAAGGCCGGGTGGCATGGGACAGCGGTATGCGAATTTTGTACAGCAGAACTCGGACTTCTATCTGTCGATCGGAGCACGGATGAACCTGTTGCAGACCGGTTATAACTTTGATGGATTTGCAAGAGCTGCTTATAAGGTCATGGTGGATATTGATGGCAATGAGTTACATAAGATCAATGTCCGTCCACAGCTTGCAATCGAAGCCGATGCAAAGGAGTTCATGGAGCTGTTGCTTGCACATAAGGACAGAATCGCAAAGCGGGATGACAGGGAATGGCTCGCTTATGCGAAGCGGATGAAGGAAGCATATCCGGTCGTGACGGATGAGGCAAGAAACCAGAAGGAGCTGGTCAATACCTATGCACTCTTAGATACGATCACAGAGCAGATGAGTGCGAAGGACATCTATGTATCCGGAAGTTCGGGAACCTGTATCGATGTCTCAATGCAGACCTTCCGTGTGAAAAAGGGACAGAGAGTCTTCTGTACAAAGGGTCTGGCATCGATGGGCTTCGGAGTTCCGGCAACGATCGGTGCATGTCTTGCAGGCGGCAGAAGAAGAACGGTATGTGTCAACGGAGACGGCGGCTTTCAGATGAATATCCAGGAGCTTGAGACGATCCGCCGGTTAAACCTCCCGATCAAGATCTTCGTCTTAAACAATCAGGGATATGCACAGATTCACGCGACCCAGAAGAATATCTTCCGGGGACATTACGTGGCATGCGATGCAGATTCGCATCTGACACTTTCTCCGATCTCTGCGGTAGCAGCAGCCTATGGACTTAAGACCGTGCAGATCCATTCGAATGCAGAGCTTGAGGAAAAGGTAAGGGAAGCCTTGGCATACGATGGACCGGTGATCTGTGAGGTCATGGTACCGATCGACTTGAGTGCATTCCCGAAGCAGGTATCCTATAAGCGGTCGGACGGACAGATGGAGTCACTGCCATTGGAGTATATGAACCCACCGTTAGCACAGGAAGAGTTTGAACAGAACATGTTGATACCGTTGTATGGGATGAAGTAGGAGAAGGTATGGAATATCCAATCAAAAAGGTTGTAATGACCGGGGGTAGTGGCCCGATCGGGCTTGCTTTGATCCAGAAATTATTAGAGGAACATGTGGAAGTTTTTTTGTTTCAGAGAGAACACTCTTTTCGCTCCGCTTTTGTACCGGAGTATGCGCATTTACATATCGAACACTACACACTGGAACAGTTAAAGGACTATGAACCGGAAGAAAATGATTACGATGTATTCTTTCATCTGGGTTGGGCAAATACAGGAAAAACCGTTCGTAATAATATCGAGGAACAGAGTAAAAATGTCCGGTATTCAAGTTATGCAGTAGAGGCAGCACATAAATTCGGCTGTCACACATTTATTGGCGTAGGAAGCCAGGCGGAATATGGACGAAAAGAGGAACCGCTTACCGGGGATATGCTCTGTGAACCGGAAAGTGCGTATGGGATTATGAAACTTTGCTCCTGTCATACTACGAGAATGTTATGTGACAAGTATGGCATGAGGCATATCTGGCCACGTGTATTAAGCGGATATGGAAAGTACGATAATGATGGATCGGTTTTGATTGCAAACATCGTCAATAGTCTTCATCATCGCCCTTTAGCATTCTCAAAGGGGGAACAGATATGGGACTTTGTGTATATGGATGATATTGCAAATGCCTTATATCTGATTGCAAAATATGGACGAAACCATGCGATTTATCCGATCGGCAGTGGAAAAGCCAGACCTTTAAAAGAATACATTAAAATCATGTGTGATCAACTGGGCGAAGATATCAGAGAAGGACTCGGAAAGATACCATACAGCCCGGATCAGATCATGTATCTGGAAGCGGACAGCAGTAATCTGATAGCAGATACCGGATGGAAGCCGCAGGTTGAATTTGAGGAAGGCATCCGGCGGGTGATCGACTTTCATAAGTCATGGGATGTTTATAAATAACATTCAGAAATATCGATATCGTGATAATGGGAGAAGTGAATATGGAGATAATTAATTATATTTCAACAATAAATGAGATTTATAAATGCTTGCAGGATGATGAGTCGAGAGCTTTATATGAAGCAAGGATTGCATATTTATTAGAGCGGGATGAAGACAGGTATATATCACGCATAGGAAAAATATATCAGGACTGGTATAGTGCAGAAGATCTAAAGAGGGAACTGGAAACCAGGATATATAAGAAGATTATAATTTTTGGGTGTGGTTATCTGGGAAGTATGTTAAAAGGTCAGTTGCAGTGTATGGGATATAAGACAGATTACTTTTGTGATAATTATCATATGGGTGAATTTGATGGATTAGAGGTATTGACAGTTAGTGATCTGGTAAAAAGTGATTGGAAGGATAGTATCATTATAATTGGTTCTTATAAATACCAGGATGAGATGTATGAACAGTTACTTGTAAGTGGTATTTCAGAACAAAATATTTTGAAGTACAAACATATCGAACTGTTCGGAACAAGAGGATGGCAATATTTTGATGTATTTTCACCACAGAATGATGAGATCTTTGTGGATGCAGGAGCTTTTAAAGGAGAAAATATCTTTGATTTTTGTAAATGGACAAATAGCAAGTATAGGAAAGTATATGCATTTGAACCAATAACTAAGTCGTGTGAGGATATGAAAACAGATATTATGACAAAAGGGTTACATGATGTCCATGTTATAAATGGTGCAACATGGAATAAAAATGAGCAGATACAACTGGTGGAAAATGGATCAAGTACTTGCATCACAGAAAATGGATCATTAGTGATTCAAGGATATGATATTGATTCTATAGTTGGTGAGGAACAGGTTACATTTATTAAAATGGATATTGAGGGAAGCGAGTTAAAGGCATTAGAGGGAGCGGAGAAGACCATCAAGAGACACAAGCCAAAGCTTGCAATTTGTATTTATCATAAACCGATGGATGTGATAGAAATTCCATCATATATCATGCAATTGGTACCAGAATATAAGTTTTGTATAAGGCAGTATACCTCACGCATGTGGGAGACGGTATTATATGCAATAGCTGAGGAACAGTAAATGCAGTATGAAATCAAAAGAATACATAAAAATCATGTGTGATCAACTGGGAAAGAATGTCAGGGAAGGACTTGGAAAACCGGATGGAAGCCGCAGGTTGAATTTGAGGAAGGCATCCGGCGGGTGATTAATTTTCATAAATCATGGGATGTATATCAGTAGACAAAAATTTGAATATAATGGAGCAGACGATGAAGGATGAAACATACGATTACTGTAATGCAGAGGAATGTCCATATATGGTGAATGGGGATCTGGAAGATCACGTCATTGAACTGGATGAGATACCGGATTATCCACAGGAGTTAAGCTTAGCTTATGATAACCATTGTAATTATAAGTGTACCTGCTGTGTGGCAAGAAAGAACGATCCATTTGATCCTGAAGTTGAGAAAAAGATCGAGCAGGAAATCAGAGTGGCGCTTCCGCATATTAAATGCTGTACAGGAAATGGACAGGGAGTTGAGATTGAATATATCTATGACAGGAATTCTAAACTGACAGAGTGGCAGGGATATGAGGTGAGAAAACCGCAGAACCATAGTCTGACCGCGACGGATTCGCCGATTCTGGTTACATTGATTGCACGTCATGGAGAGATGGAAGAGTTCTTACGCAAGCATGAATATGCCGGTGATATTCTATGTCTGGATAAGATCTTAGAGACATTCAGATGTTGTAAGTAATTGTAAAATATGGCAGGTGGAGCGAATGAAAAAAGATGTTATGGTAACGGTTATCATTACCGCATATAATCATGAAAAGTATATCGAACAGGCAATACAGGGGATTCTGGATCAAAAAACAGAATACAAATATGAGCTGGTGATCCATGACGATGCATCTACGGACGGAACGCAGGATATTATCCGCGCGTATGAAAAAAGGTATCCGGATATTGTTAAGGCTGAGATTCACCCGGAGAATTTGTTTCGTCTAGGAAAATTGAATACAGTTATAGATTATAATGAAATTGCTGGAAAATATGTAGCATTATGTGACGGGGATGATTATTGGATTGATTCCAAGAAGTTACAGAAACAGGTAACATTTTTGGAGGGTAATGCGGACTATTCAATGTGCATTCATAATTCAGAAAAATTCAATTGTGTAACAAAACAAAAAAAATTTTTAAATACTTTTCCATGCAGTGGAACATATGATCAAAGAAGCCAGATATTAGCTGGCATAGGAACAGATTTTCCGGCAAGTGCATCATATGTGATGCGAACGCAACTATTACGTCAAATGCCTGCGTTTTTTTTGAAGCCTAGAGCATTAGACTATTCATTGCGTCAATATATGGCATCATGTGGAAAAGTGTATTATTTTGAGGATGTTATGTCCGTATATCGTGTGATGTCGGACACATCATATATGAAAAAGACAAAAAGAGATATGACATTTTATAATGATTATACGGTAGAAATGTTGAATTTTTTTGAGAACTTTAATGAGTATACGAAGAGAAAATATGAAGATATTTTACAAAAGAAAATTGATTCGGATTATTTTGGATTTTGTAGCTCAATTGAAGAAAGTGAAGGTATTGCAAAAGCAAAAAAATATAACTTGGATATGGATAAGATTAATACATGTTATAGTCGATTAAATATTTCATATTTAAAATCTGTGAAAGAAGTATGCACAACTTCGAAGGATATATATATATATGGGACAAGTAGGCTTGCATTATTGTGTAAAAGACAAATGGATTATGCGGGACTTAAATGCAGTGGATTTGTTGTATCGGATGGACAGGAAAAAGCAGACACTATAGATAATACAAATGTATATTGGTTGAAAGATATTAAAAATAATCACCGCGATAAGATATTTATACTTGCAGTACAGCCTATAAATTTAATAAGTATTGAAAAATTTTTAGAAATAAAC
>ERZ1034873.633-NODE-633-length-17471-cov-15.583601_pt1 | contig 17471 bp, 37 predicted proteins | sample MGYA00520689_ERZ1034873 | MGnify/ENA primary metagenome ERZ1034873 (study PRJEB33766, sample SAMN09781722) | gut metagenome | biome: gut microbiome | host: Homo sapiens | place: Madagascar | study: EMG produced TPA metagenomics assembly of the PRJNA485056 data...
TATCAAATTGAATACATTTAACGCTTCTCTTAATGTCATTATTTAACCTCTTCCATTCTCATATTTCCAATATATAAATAACCACATTTACCATCATATATAGTAGAATCTACATACATATATATATCAGGATTTTCTTCACAGTATTCCAATTCATCTTCTTCTAAATCATCAACAGGTCTAAAGAAAATTGAACTAATGCTAGAACATAATTTTTCAATAGCGTCCTGTTCACACGATACATCTTTAACTATAAATTCAGCCATGTATGTACCATATCCCGGATACAATTCAATCTTATAAGTCATTATTATTCTCCTTCTCCTACAAAAACAAATCTATCTACATATTTCCTATTTTCTCCTTTTAGAATAGGCATTAACACGTCTATTATCCAATACTCATCTGCTTTTATAACAGCAGTTCCTCTTTTACAGTTGGTTGGATAATTATTCCAATTTATATCTTTTTCTGTTAATAACATATTCTGAATATCGTTGCAATTTTTATTTTGTAATTCTTTATGTGTAAAATTAGCCTGACCTACCATTTGAATTGAATTTCTAGTTGCATCTAATTGTCGCCAATAAATTAAATTAGTTACTTCTTCTTTAGGAATGTTAAAACAACGAGCATCAAACATAGCTCCTTTTGTTCTTGATAATTTATAAGCATGTATCAAATTAACAGCATGAGTAGCCTCGTCTTTAGTCATTCCTACATTGTTGGAATTGTAAATAAAACTATCTACTTTTATATCAAAGATTTTATTAAATGCTATAGTTGCCATACTTGCAGTAACACTACACATTTTTTGAACTTCATAATCAAACCATGCCGAAGAATTTAATCGTTTATAATCAATTAAAATCAATGTAATCTCATCAGATTGGGTATATCCAAACACGCAACCTTGGATATTCTCGCAAAGATACTGCGTTGTTTCTTGCATAGTAGTCATTAAAACTTTATCAAATGGTTTATCAAAACCTTTTGTAAAAGTATGAAATGCTTTTCCGTCAATACGAATTGCAACTGGTGTTCTTCGCATGAGTTTTGTTTTAGGAATGTTCTCATAATAGGATTTCATACGAGTTCCTAAATCATCATTCATTGGCATCTCTTTTCCTCCTTAATAAATATTGTTGTAATCCTGTTTGTCTTGCTCTTGCACAATACACAACCTCGTCTGTCTTCATTTCTTGTGCAGCCCTAGCCACCCTTTGTTTATCTTTCCAAAACTTCTCCGCTTCATCGTACACATACTCTACAATGCCAAGCCCATTATTCCTATCGAACCCATGGTTAAGAGTATCCACCCAATAACGCAAGGAGAGTTCAATACCTTTGTATGTGAATGGCTTTGTGGTTCGCTTTGTCATGTCGCTTATTTGCTTGAAAACGAAGCTAGGTATGTTCTTGTTATAAAGTTCATACACATAAGTAATAAGTTCATTATAGGCTTGCGGTCGAATAGGCACTTTAGGTTCGCTGGTGGCTTTTTTAGCGACTTTTTCCTTGTCCTTGATAAAATGCTCGTGGTTGCAAAAATAATAGCCTTTACGGTCTTTATCTTGATATGCATTCTCTTTATCATCAATCATAGCCCCACAATACCTACACTTCACTTGCGAACTCATACGGCATCTCCTTTTCGTATAAATATTGGTATGAATAGTCGAATGGATTGCTCCAATAGACCCCAAAGAAGTCGGCTATTTTTTTGTATTTGTCACAAAAACTATCGAACTTTTGTGACAATTCGCAATCCTTATCCACATCTGTGAACCAATTATAGAACCCATGTGGGCGTTCTTCCTGCTCGTCAAGTTCATAAATAACACTATATCCATTAAACTCGCCAAAATCAAAGATTCTAACCTTGCCTTTAATTGGTGGATTATCTTCATCAACGGCAGAAAATTCATAAATGTATGGAACTATATTCCTTTTGAACCATCGAAGCAATCTCTTGTTTAATGTATTCTTTATAAAATTATTTTTTCCTTCGTGCATCCTATATTTGACCCATTGGAAGAAAACTTTGTAACTTGGCGCATAAACGCAATTAGCCATGTATCCATAGTAATCTTCTGCCCATGCTCGAATAGAGTGCTTATGGATAAAATCTATACTATTCATAATGTAGTCAATACCATCAATCCAATATCCATCTTGTTCAATATCGTCATCGTATACTGTAATGTCTTTTTTAATGCAGCTCCAACTTGGTTTGAACTTATTGATATTCCGTTCATGCTGGCAAAAATAGGATAATGCTTTCTTTGGAGCATCTTCGTTGTCCTCATAACAATTTAATCCAAAACGCCAATTCGGACACTCTTTAATAGTAAAGTCATTCCAAGTTTCGTCAAGTTCGTCATAGGCAACATCATACTTGCTTTTGACCCTCTCTATTGTCGCTTGGATAGCATCAATATTTTTCACCCTTATCGTCCTCCTCGGAAAGTGTAAGATACTCATCACTCATAACATATTCATCGCAACCAAGCCATACGAGCCTGCTATCGGACAAATTCTCGTCAATAAAATTATATTCAATAATCATATTGTTTAGCTCTTGTCTTACAACAACAACATAATCGTTTTTAACAAGAGTATCTATTAAGTCGATAATTGCTCTTTTATAGTCCTCGTATGTTTCATAGTTGCACTCTTGAATAACTATCGTTTCACACTTCTTGTTCATGGTCTACATCCCTTTCTGTGTACATATAATGACAATCTTTTAGCTTTTGTTCGGTGTCATTAAAGTAGAACTTTTCGATGTTCTTTGAGCCAACCCAATATCCAAAAGTATCATCGTATGTTTCTCCCGCAAGCTCACTAGGTACTACAATAATGCAAGGAACATAGCCCTTTTTCATATCCTCTTTAGAGTAATGACTGTTACAATTATTTCTCCAATCGTCTTGTGGCTCAAGCACCAATGAATCGAACGGGAAGTACATGTCGATATATTTGGTAATGTATCTATCATATACTGAAACTGCATTGTGTTCATATGGTGTATCGTTCCAATCATCGCCCCAATAGTCGTTACAATTATCATCACCTAGATAAAATCGTACCAAATTTCCCTTCTTTTCAAAATCAATAATCTTCATATTATCACCTACCATTCGTATCTCAAGTATTCTTTGATGCGTTTTTTGCCGATTTCATTGATGGCGTTTAGTGCAATGTCCATTGAAGAAAACCAAACTTGTCTAGGTCTAAAACACAAATTGGTACAAACTCCTTGTACTTTTACATAACCCTCCCATAAATCGGATTTATCAGCAAGGTATAAATAATATTTTACATCATCTTCAAATTTTTTATTATGTTCGTCTGCATATTTTTTCAATAATGTTTCTGTTTGGAGCACATGAGCATAAGTTTCAGCTTCTTCCTGTGTACGAAAATAGTTATGTGAATAATACCTAAAATCGTCATAAATATCGTATCCTTCTTGTGCCCAATCAGCTAAGTTGTCTGCATTCACAAACCAATACCCACCTCCATTTACAGCTCTCCATCTTTTACTCTCTTCAACCTTAATCCCAAGCTGTTCCATTTGTTCTTTTGTCAACTCGGCTCTCTCACCATTGATTACAATATAATTCTCGCTCATTTCAATTCTCCTTTCGCTTTTGCTTGTTTTATTTTCTTTATTATAACCCATAAAAGAAAGGTTGTCAACACTATTTTATAAAAAATCCCCCTATTAAGGGGGAAAAATTTGTAGGGTTAGATGTTGCCGACTCCGTTCCTTTTAGAAACTTTGTTATCGCATTCTTTTTGAGTATAATATTTTGGCAACTCGAATGCTTGTTCTGGGGTCATGTTACAAGCGTTTAAACGGGCTTTTGTGCGACCATAATCGAGGTCGAGTTCTCTACACCAATCGGCAAGAGATTGTGTACGACCCTGATAGGTGATGTACTTATTATTAGATTTGTTATTGGCTTGAACATCCATTGTAACCCAACGACAATTTGATGGCTCATAATTCCCGTTTCTATCAATTCTGTCAATGGTTAAGCCATCATTATATCCATTATCTAAAGCCTAATCTCTAAACACTTCCCATTTATGCCATTCATCACAAACTTTAATTCCACGACCACCATATAAATTATAGTTTTTATTATTTGTATGTTCACAACGATTTAGCATAGCTGACCAACTATTGTGCATCCGTTCATATCTTTTACTATCACCATGTAAAGATGCTGTTTCTTTGTTTCTCTTTATAAGCATTTCAGAACGAATACAACCACATGAAGATGTATTGCCAGACCTTAAAGAATTACGTTCTATTACACAAGTATTCCCACAATCACATAGACAATTATAATAATGTTTTGACCCATTACAATCTTTTCTTTTTTCTGCATGTGAGTAAGACTGAACGACTAAGCGTCCAAATCTTACTCCAATTATGTCAATTTTTATTGCATCTTGTTGTTTTGTTGAAGGTGTGTATTTCTTACTCAACTTTTACACCCTTATCCTTGGCTAAATTTTTAAGGTCAAACAGCACCATTTCAAGTTGCGGAATTTGCTTCTTAGTTGTGTCTGTAATTTTTACATCTTCACCAAGATTGTTAGTCATAATATCTGTAACATCTTCAGCATATTTATCCCACAAAGTTTGTAAATATGGCTTAATAGTATTGAGAATTTCTTTGTGCGTCCACTCTTTTTTAGCCTCTTCTGCTTTTTTCTCCTCGTAACTAATTGCGGCATTCCCTGATTGTTTTTCTTTTTTCTCAATAGCCTCTTTAATTGCATTCTGAACATTTTCCGCAGAGAACACTTTAATTTCAGATGGCATAGTATCGAGTCTTGAACCTGCAAGGTATTCATCGGTTTCAGCAAAATAAATACTAGATGGAATTACATTTCCTTCTTCGTCAACACCATTAGCTTTAACATACCCAATAAAGTCAACGGTTTCAATAATTAAATCAATAGTTCGTTTATCACCTTTTGGAGCATACTTTTCTACTTCCTCGCCTGTACGACCGTCTTTAATTTTTCTGATTTCAGAGTGAGAAATACCATAGATAAAATATCCTGCATTCATTAAAGGGTTCCAAGTATTAAACCATTCATCTGCATATTCTTGCCACAAGCCATAACCATTGTTACCATCACCAAGTTTTTCAACGCCATACTTTTTACAAACAAAATCTTTACACCAACGAATTGCAACGTCGAATGTATCTGCAATAATAGTTTTATATAAATCCATTGGCGTAACTTCTTTTTCGACCCCATCAACAACAACCTTTTGTGGTTTTGTGTTAGTTAACATCTTAGCGACCTTTTTAAAATCCGCCCAAGATGTTAATGGAGCAAACGGCATATTATCAATAAAATTCGCTCCTTGTTCAAAACGTAGATAGAATGGACTAGGCATTTGTGAACCAACGGTTGTCTTTCCACACTTTACGCTCTGAGAATGTGCTAATAGCATTTTTCCGCCAACACCCTTAACAACTTTTGTCTTAGGTGGATTAAAAATATCAAACATATCTGCCATCTACTCACCTCCTACAGAAACGGGTTCTCGCCAACATCAAATGGGTTATTTTCGCTTGGCGTTGCCATAGATTTAAAACTTGGCTTTGCTTTAGTTTTTGGTGTTTTATTCTTAGACTCTTTCAAAATCTGTTCGAGTTCAATCTTACGCTCTTCAAGTAAATTTTTGATTTCTTTCGGGTCAATATATAACTTTTCGCCCTTATTGTTCACTTGTTCCTCATCGACAGGTTCCTCACCACCAATGATAAACCACTCAACTCTCGTAAACCCGGTGTTAATATCTGCCTTTCTACCGAAGCCACCTGTGGTTGTAGTTTTCTTTTCACCATACTCTACAGTGTTAATAGCAACATAGAAAGTAGCAAGAGAGCCAATCTCATACATATCTTTGAACCCATCTGCAAGTTCACTGTCTACAATAAGAGCGTGTGGTAACGCCTTTTCGCCATAGCCTACACCTGTTACTTCTACAAGCAAACGACCAGTTTCCTCTTCATTACGATATTCCGGCACACACTTTGTAACCATACCCTCGATTGCACCCTCAAACTTTTCTTCGCTAGAAGGCTCACTAAGAATCTTTACACGATTTACATTGAGACAATCAACACTTGCAAGCTTCCCGCTCTTTCCAACATAGTCATTAAAACGATTCGTTCTAATTTGGACTTCAATCGGTGTGTCAATAGCACAATTTTTAAGTTCTGCAAGTGCTTTATAATCGCTATTATCCTTGTGTTCCTCGCCAGCGAACTTGTCTCTTGTGTAAACCTCGCAAGTGTATTCTCCATCGCCAACACCAATTACAAATCGACCACGAATAGTGTTGAATGACACACCATCATCAAATTTTTCATCCACAATCTCTAACTTTTCTTCTTTTAATCTTCCAACTGCTTTAAATTTGCTAAATGTTTCTCTAACTGCCATAACTTATCCTTTCTTTAATAAAAAAACTTTAAAAAATCACTAATAATACTTTCATACTCTTTTGCTTTTGCGTTCCAATTATCGTTTGCTTTTGAGCCAATCTTACCATAGTCCTTTTCATAAGCCTCTACGAGCCTCATATATTCATTGGCTGCATTAGCGACCTCTTTGATACGCTCTTGCTTTTTCTGCTCCTTTTCAATGTGTTCTTTTTCTTTTTGTTCAAGTTCTTCTTCGTATGCTTTTGCATCCTCGTAAGTGTTGAACTCCTTATCATTTACTCGATAAATTGTTACCATATACTCTCCTTATTTAAGTTGTAAATTCTCTTTTTCTACTACTTGCACCCCATCAATTAGTAAACCTTGCTTTAAGATTGCGTCTTTGAGCTTTGTCTTGTTCGGATTCTCCTCAACCTTAATCGTCATGTACTCTTGTGGGATATTAGCATCTTCTGCAATTTCAACTTGCTTAGACTTTCTGAACGAAAGGGCGACTCTCGGTGTTTCAAACTTCTTATCGCCAAACAAAAGCATGGAGTTTGCAAGATAGCTCTTTAATCGCTCAACCTTTTTCTCTTTGGTTTGTCTGCGTTCTTTTAGAGCTTTTTCTTCTGTTTTGATTTGGTCGATGTCGCTCATAAGGTTTTTAATGTAACAAGCTGTATTTTCGAGTTTTTGGTCACGAGATAAGAGCAAGTTGTCAATGTCAGATTCCTCAAAGATAATCTCGCCAGTCTCTTCGTCTACAACCATGTCATTTTCTAGCAACTCATATAAATTGTGGTCAATTTCATATAATGCGCTCATATGCCACCTCCTTTAATTATTACTTGTTATAAATATATACCCTTTACAAATTTTGTCAATGTTTATTCACACTCTTTTGTGCCCAGGGTTATCTTTAGTCTTGGATAATACTCTTCAAGCACATACTTGGCGATAATTTTAATGTTCGGCAATGCTTGTGCATAGCAATCAATCTTTTGCCAATTATCATCATCACCAAATAAGCTATTTACCGCAATTTCATACTCACATCTTGACCATTCTTGCCATTGGATAATGCGTCTAAGTTCTTCTGTAAAATCTTCAAAAGTCATTTTGTTCCGCTTGTACTTGACGCACAATTCATTCGTTCGCTCATTGACACGAATGTTATTAAAGATATTAAATGGCACGATTTCTTGATTGCGATTAAGGTTCTCATTAAGCACATACCATTCAAATTTTAATTGTTTCATTCTTCCTCCTTCCAATCTCTACAACAGTTCTCAAATTTCATATAACAACCAAGGTTAGAACAATAGATTCTTGCACCATTTCCACTAAAATCAGCTTCGGCACAATTAGCGCAGGCATGTGTTTGGGCGTTCAGAGCATCTAAGATTTGCATATCATATAAGTTATTGGAGTCGATGTAAAAATTACTTTTATCCATAATTTCGCTCAATTCTGATTCAGTCATTACTACTCACCACCTTATTATTTAAAAACTTGTAGAATGCACTTGAACATTCTTTGCAAAAATAATAATCATCTAATTTTCCATATCCCTTTTCATACATCTCTATATGTTTCCAATCTTTTCTGTCTTCAAAATCGACAGTGTTTTTTCTGCATCTATCACATACTATTATCATTCTTCTCCAACCTCTTTTGCTAGTGTTTCTTTAATTGCGTCTTTTACTTCTTGCGTTATATTAGATAAACATTCCATAATCGACGCATTATACATATGTGGAATTGCTCTCCAATGCTCGCCATTTTGAATTACGATTGTTCCATTTACTAGGTAGTATCCACATTCCCAATTTAATTCTTCATCTACAAAATGTTTAATAATTACTACTTTCATTCTTGTTTAACCTCCTCCGCTATCAATACCGCTTTACCAACATATTCAATAACACTATCTCTCTCGTTGGCAAAGATATATGCTGTGCCTTTTTCCGGGATTGGCACACCTATCATATATCTACCGCAATTGCCCTTAACTTTTTCTATAATCCCCAAACTCCCGCACCATTTATGATTTTCATTGAATTGTACCACATCTCCAACTCTATAAAGCATTATTTACCTCCTTAATATAAATCTTCACTAAACAGTATTTCGCCTATATTATGTTCAATAATATTTACAGGTAATTGCCCACAATTACAAGCGTGTTTCCATGCATCTCTTCTATCTAAAAAATTACCTTGATGGTCAATAAACCCATCGTCAGCAAAAATATAATCTTTTATTTGTTTCAACCCTAAATTCGCCAATGTATTATAACAATCACAATGTCTTAGACCTGTAATAATCACCTCATTATCATTAAGTGTTGTAATAATCTTTACCGCAGCACTTACAATCATGTAAACTACACCTCGCTTCCTCTTTTTATGACTTTCTTTATTTTCCCCTCTTGTTCTGCTTCTCTGATAGCACTTCTATTGCCATATAAATCGCACAACAAATTTTATAGTTTTTAAAATCTCTTTCTGTTGCGTTGCCCCATGAAGGCTTCGTATATGGAAAATATCCTCCTGGCAAATTATCGAGACTTGTCAACATTATCAAAATCTTCTTGCTCATATTCTGTTAGTGTATATGTTTTCATTCCTGCTCACCTCCTCAATACCTAATTCTTCGAGATTATCCCTAATTAATTCTTCAGGACTGCTGTAATGTTCGCAATCAAAGTAATATGTCGTTTCTTCATCAACTTTGCCTTCGTCCTTCAGACATAAGTAAAGGTCGTACAAATCTCCTTCGAAAGAACTGTCATCTATCTCCATTCCTTCATAATATGCTTTGCCTTTGTATTGGTATGTTTTACTCATTCCTGCTCACCTCCTCAATTTGTTCAACATCAATAAGCGTATAACAAGTTGGTTGTAAATCATTTTTATTTATAAAATCAATCACGAATTTTCCATATTCTTTCGCAAATTTTTTCAGTATGTTTTTTGGAATTTCCCAAGTTTCAGCCACTTCACCAACCACTTCAAATAATTTCTCGCCCAATTTGTATTCAATATCAGAGATTTCAATATCTTGTTCGTCAAACTCAATTTTTACATTACGACCGACATATCCATCTCCGTCATAATCTAATTTGACAGCTTCAATCGCTTCTTTTTTACTACCGTATCCATCAGTAAAGATTTCGCCATCTGAACTAATACTCCATTCATTTGTTTCAATGTATTTCATTTCTACTCACCTTCCTTTCATTCTCACCGCTTTGGTACCGACATATATGTCAATACCAATTTTATTTTTATATTTTTTATAATTTATCATTATTATTCACTTCAATTCCAAAACATCTCTTCGTATTTTCTTACAGCATTGTGGCGATTTATCGCAATCACGCCGCTTCGCTTGTCCGCATAATTTGTCGCAATAGTTCTCTGAAAGAAAATCAGATACAGCCCACCATTCAAATGCATCATCGTTTGCATCTCGCGCGTAGGCGTTCAGCATCTTGCAGCACGGAACACATAGGGTCCTAGTGAAAAAATCGCCATCAAACTTGCCACTTTCGTAGCTGTACTTTTCACCTACCATGATTTCCTTTTGGCAATACTCACATTTATGTGATTTTCGTGCCGTACGTATGTACGAGTTATAAAATTCTAACATCATCATTCCCTTTCTCTAGAATATGCCTATTCGCACATATCTTTTATTTTTCTATTTTTGTATTCCAACATTTGAAACAATCACCACCTATGTTCGAACAATCATCTACTGAACATAATCCCAGTTTTAACACACAAATATCATCAATAGATGCGTTTGGAAATGCTTCTTTTAAAACATCTTTCCTAGTTTTTCTTGGATGTTCTTCAGCCCATTTACGAACAATTTCGGTAGCTTCAACTGGGTATTCAAATTCAAAATTAGTGCAAAGTAAACTTCGACCGTTTTTCCAACTTGACAATGGACATGTATTACACTTTATTCCATCACATATACCTGATGTTCGTCCTAAACTATTCAACATTCGATTCTTTTCAATTAAATAATTAAATTCCATTATTCTACCTCCAATAATTTTGCATAGTTCCACGCTGATGTTACATCTGTTGTACACGATGTTCTTCCGTCATCCCAAACATAAATAAGACCGCCTTCATACCTTGCAAAATGTCTACAAAACCAATCTATCTCATTAATTGAAACCATAACCGGTGTATCAATAGCCACTTTTGACCAATCAACTTCTGGGGTTGTGTATTCAGCATAAGCCCATTTTATTTTATCGTCGATACAACTTTCCGCATCATTAAACATACAATCTTCGCAATCAATGTTATAACAAGCATCAAACTTTTTAGTTTTTTTATTAAACCCAAAACTTATTCCCAGACAAGCAAACTTTTCAATCTCACTTTTGTATTTTTTATAATTAGTCATTTACTTTTACCTCCCATGGCTCTTCATCTTCCCACTTGATAAAATCGAATTTACACTGAGGGAAATATTTGCTTATTTTTACATTTATGGTACTATTGGGTATACACCAACCATCATCAAGTTTCTCTTTTGGTCTATTCTTATACCACCATAAACTATTATCTTTATCTCTTGCAATCCAACCCCTACCAAGTAGTTTGCATAGTGATTTTTCATCATTGGTTAAAACAGCAGGTTCTTTATGTTCTTGATATAGCCACTTTATTTTAGTGACATCGCATATAACAGGTTCACTCTGATTAGACGCACTAAACGCACATCTGTCACAGCGAATCGATTCACAACTACTTATTTGATTATGATTATCATTATTCATAGCGAAAGCAAGGTTATACTTTCTTAACTGTTCTTCACAAAATTCCCAATTTTTCATTTATTCCTCCTGCATATTCCACTTTACCCAAATATCATATATCATTACCAGCTTTCCTCCATTTTTAGTACAGCAACGATTTTACTATCCCATTCCTTGAACACTTTATTTATAAGCCCATGTTTAGTCATACCAACCCTTTTCATTGGTGCAGATGTACTATCAATTAAGAATTCTAAAACATGACCATCACTTGCATGAGCATAATTAAATCTATCTGTATGTCTGTCAGATTTAATATCACCAATAATTATAGGAATCAATTCGCCATTATCTAAATGAACGATAAACTTGTCACCAATATCGCCCCAATAACTACCCATAGCCACTACATACCAATTGCTCCGATACATTAAGAACCCCTTTTCATCTACACATACATAGGGGTTTTGTTGAAGCTTATATTGTTTACTACTCTTATCAGTTATGGCACGATAGTCCATATAGGTCATTTTTTGCGAATTACCTGTTTCATGCGTCCACATTTCGTAAAATTCGCACTTATACTCGGTTGCCCTTTGGTTAGGGTCAATTTCTGCATAGGCTTGTGGGGCAAGGATAACTAAAAAGAAAATTAACACAAGAGCCACAAGTATCAATGTGAATCGTTTATAAAATTTATCCTTCATTATAATTCTCCTCCTCTTTTACCCTTACAGGCATTACCATACCCACAAGGACATCGTTTTCATAAATATATGCTTGTGATGTTGGGAAATCGGTTGACTTGAATGTTGCGTATTTCTCAAAATTTTTGAGGAGTTTTCCATCAAAAAAATTATTGCCAATTTTAACAAGTTGTCTATTTTTTACTTTACGATATTCGTTCGTTTTGAAAATTTCCTTTAAATCTTTTGGCTCTTTGAAGCCCTCTAAATTAGTGGTGTGGTTGTTTTTGAGCAAAGTTTCAACATCGAGCAGAAATTCCTTCTTTGGAATAAAGTACATAACAAATCCATCCGTACTCACCCCAATCGTATCTTCGTCAAGATATCCCATAAATACCCTTCCATTGTCTTTTAGTCTTTCTTTAACTACCTCGTTATAAACCTTATCTAACTTCATTTTTTTCCTCCTTTTTAAAAACTCAATCCCATAATCGCTTCTCTTGCAGCCATTGGGTTATTATCAATATATCTCTTTGTGGTACGAATATCTGCGTGTCCTGCAATCTCTTGCAATACCGGCATCATTACACCTTTTTCGGCTAAGATGCTAATTGTTGTGTGTCTTGTCGAGTGACAACTAAAGTTCAAAGCCTCAACATCAATTCCTGCACGCTTTGCAAGAAGTTTGATTGTTTTATTAAAGTTTTGCTCTTGCATTGGTTTGCCTTGGTTACCAATGAAGAGGTTGTCATACTTGCTCTCTTTACGAACATTGAGATACTTTTTTATAGCTTCCATTGTTTCATCGTTGATGTAGCAATATCTGAACTTATTACCTTTGCCCACAACCTTGATTACACCCTCAGTATTGATGTCGGACAACTTAATGTTCAACAATTCGCCAATACGCATACCAGTATGGAATAATACCATAAGCATAGCTTTTTCTCTTGGGGTTCTTGCTTGACGAACGATTGCATTGACTTGTTCTGCGCTAAGCGGAAGTTTCTTTGCATTGTTCACCTTTGGTGTTCTTTGCTTTTTAATCTTCATGTAAGTTTCGCTATCAATCTCACCTAAGTCGAACAAGAATCCAATAAACCCACGAACAGCCATGATTTTTTGGTATTGTGTCGCACCAGACTCGCTTGCGATAGTTGCCGTCCATGTTAAGTAGGATTCAAGCGTGATAGTGTCGCATGTGTTAAGATAAGACTCAATATTACGTCTGTATGCTTTCTTGGTGTTTTCAGATTGTAATGTATTGATATATAAGTTTAATTTACTTTCCATTGTTTTACCCTCCGTTCCTTTGATATATCTATATTAACACAAAGAAACGATAATGTCAAGGGATTATTTGAAAAAAAATTAAATACATCCACCGCAGCTGGCTTGAAATGCTTCAAATATCGCCACCTCATAAAGTTTCCATATACTGGAACATAAATTTGGATAACTGCCCGTCCATTCTGCTTTAAAATTTTTCATTTCAAATCCTCCTCAATCATTTTCTTAAACACAATATATACTTCTCGGTCAAACATATTTGGTTTCTCCAACCACTTTTCATAACCATCTTTTTGATATCTGTTAAACAAATAATCTTTAATCTCTCGTATAAATTTTCTAGTAAACATTTTTAAACCAATAAGTACATGTTTGGCAAAATTCCATCCTGCATAGTTCCATTTTGAACAATAACTATATTCATTATTCTCTGCATCATAATCTAAGAAATATGGTAATGCACAATCTAATACCTTTGCAGCCCTTTTCTCATTCCATTTACATGACTCCCAAAGATATTCTTTCCATTTATCATATGTCCATACGAATGGAAGTAGTGGCAGCGACCATATATAGCAAGAGTACTTACCGATATCAATAACATACCACTTCTTTTTGTGAAATCTGTATTCTCGTTCTTTTGCATAACTAAAATCTTTCATTTAATATTCTCCCATGGTTTTGATTGTTTGAATTGTTCTAAGTCTTTACTGATTTCTTTAAGCGCATCTTGATATTGTTGGTATAATTGTTTTTGTTTATATTTTTTCTCTTTTATTTTTTCATTGTGTAATATATTTTTGTGCCAAATACGATATTGAATCAAATCTATGAACTTAAAACTAAAATTGTATGTTTTTCTAGGGGTTTTACCATCAAAAACACGTAACATTTCCCAGTCAATCGTTTCATATACCACATAATTCTTATTGAGTGTCCACTTTGTAGGTGCTATATTGTAGAAAGCCACAAAACTTTTAAATGGCATTTTGTTAAGAGCTCTATCCCGAACATCTAATATTTCACATATTATCTTGTATATTTTACCCTTAAAGACTATATCCAAAAGCACCCAAAGCATTATTATGCCAAAGACTCCGACTATTATTACTATTGCATTTTTTTCTTTCATAATATACCTCTCACTTAATTATAAGAATAACTATATCCATTCCCCCTCCTACTCATCCCATCCTAACATATTCCAAATTGCATTAAAATCAAATTCTTCTTTATCTTGCTCATCTTTATTTTCCAACTCAATAATCCTGTCAATGCGTTTAATTTCATCCCAATAGTATTCATTTTGTAAATGGGTTGGCATATCGCGTCTTTCCAAATAGGACAATGGAAGTATTACATAGCCTTTATATGAATATATTTTAGCCTCTTCATCCCATTCAACTAACTTTCTCCAACCAGATGACCAATTATTCATTTTAGCACCTCCTTGTTTTCCTTAATGATAACACAAGCAAGTAGCATTGTCAACAATTATTTTATGCCCTTTACAACTTTTCTTAAATACTTTCCAACTTGCCAATGTAGCAAATTTGGCGTTGCTGTCATTGGATACTCTTTGCACTAATCAGCATCTTTAATCGCTTCCTAGTGTATCTACAATCTCAAGTCCAACTGGAAGCCAGTATGTTCTATCAAGCAACTTCTCGCCATTCGTATATGAATAAATCTCATAGTTGTATCACTTGAATAATATAATCAACTCTCCATTTAACATAACGGATTCGTAAATTTCGTCTTGGTACTTATGGGTTCGCTCGGTGTAGAAGTTGTCATAATCAGATTTATCAATCTGACTTAGTATCTCTCCATAGTGCTGAATATCCCACCAAAGTTGTTTAATCTTATCGTTCATTTTATAACCTCCTTTACATATATCTATCTATATAGTCCTGTACACATACCCACGTACTCATTCCAAAGAACAAAATACCAAATAAACCAATAAAACTTTTTAATGATAGCTTACCATCTATAATGCTTATAGATAGTGCTAATAGTGCTATTCCTATAGCTAATATTAAAGAAAGTATTAAAACTTTTTTTATCATTTTAATCATTTAATTTACCTGCCTTTTTGATTATTTCATCTAACTCAATCGGTTTATATTCTATCCTCTCTACACTAACACAAATGCCGCTCTTTGTCAAGTCTAAATATCGTGGGTCATTATGAACATGACCGTAGATGTTAAAGAATGGGCAATTTTCATTCAAAAATTCCAATGGTGCATGGGATAGAATGATAAAGTTTTCGATTAGTATGGGGTATGGTGATACAAACTCAAATCCTGTCTCTCGATACCACTCTTGGCTATACTTGTCGTGATTGCCCAAAATGAGCCTTTTTCGACCTCTAAGCGATTTTATTATAGATTTGGTATAATCCCTCGATGCAAGTGCAAAATCGCCTAAAACCCAAATTATATCGTCATTTGAGACTGTTTTGTTCCAGTTGTCAATAAGAGCTTTATCCATCTCGGGTGCAAATTCAAATGGTCGATTACAATATTGAATTATGTTTTCGTGACCAAAGTGTGGGTCAGCTATTACAAATGTTTTCATTATTACCTCTATTCTTTTTATTTTTCTCTTGCTCATTACTTTCAATTCTTTCTTTAATAGCCTCTACCCAATGATGAGGTATCCCAATCTCAACATTGGTATTTTTACATATGTCTTTTATAATACAACAATCACAATTTACCGAATCACAATATTTTTCTATTAGACTAAATAATGATAAAATCTCCTTATTATCCATTTTTATTTCCTCTTTGACTAATTTATCGGCCTTACACTCTTTTAATTCTTTCATTTCTCCATAAGTGTAAACAGTCAAAGCATGAATAGCCTCTAATGCAAGTCCGCTATTCCGTATCCACCAAATTACATTATCAAAATTCCAATCTTGATTCCTATTTTTATTTTCGATTTTCAAATTTGATTTTGGATTTTCATTTTTGATTTTCATTTTTCGTTTTCCTTTCTGAATTCTTTCTTATTCTTTATTTCCATTCCCACTCTAAATTAGCAATGTGATAAGCTATATCTCTCCTTGATTTTGGTAGGGTTAAACATTCACTATACAAATGGTATAACCCACCAAGACAACCTATATTCTCTTCATGTTCACATAATGGGCAATAAGCACAAGGGGCTTTATTTTCGTCGTTTTCATCCTCCACAAGGCTCACATACAAACATCTGAAACAATAACAATCTCGTTCCAATAAGTTAATCACATTTAGGTTGTCAAAATGTTCATAAATAAATTCGCGTTTATGTGTGTTTTCGTCGCCTTCCTCCGCCAACCACTCCCACATTTCTCTGTGCCACTTATCGATCGGTTTGCCACATAGATAAATCTTGTTATTCTTCAGGCAAAGGTCTTTGGGGTTAAGTTTAAATTCTTTTCGAGTTAATTCAATCTTTTCTTCTCGTGTTAATTCCATATGTCCTCCTTAGCTTTGTTTAGCTTCTTATACTAATCTTATATTTTTCTTTATTATAAACCTTAATTGATTTAATGTCAAGCGATATGTAAATAAAAATAATCATAATTATGACAATATATAATACAATCCATATCACAATACATTACATCATGCAAACTGTACTTGTGTGGGGAAATTTTTGCGCATTAGTGGGAATTTTTTGTTTTTTACCATTTTCTCCCAAAATTGGGATTCCCTTCCATTCACTCCATTTTTTATTATTTTTACCATAATTTTACATAAATAGAATTGATTTATAAAATTTCAATTTTTTGTCATTGTAAATTTTTACTTGTAAAACACTAACAAAAAAAAGGGGGCGATTTCCCACCTGCTCCCTTTGGTAAAATTTTACAATTTATTTTTGCGCAGGGTGAGTGTTTGCGCCAAATTTTCCATTTTTTGGCATTCCTAAAATCCTGCACCACTTGCAGCAATTGCGTATTATTCTATTGTATATTATAATATTACCACAAACCCGCATAAAAAGCAAGTACTTTTTTTGATACAATACAAAAAATAAAAGCCGGTTCTGCGCCGGCTTTTATTCAGATTACTTTTTTGGTGTAATCTCGATTTTTACAGATACTGTAAATTTCTTGTAAAATCCAAGGTTTACCAAATCTGTAAGCAATTCTATAATTGCCACTAATTGGTATTTATCCATTTTTTCACCTCCTTTGTATTTCTATAACTATAATACCATAACTTGGCGCGCTTG
>ERZ1034873.635-NODE-635-length-17456-cov-4.509453_pt1 | contig 17456 bp, 14 predicted proteins | sample MGYA00520689_ERZ1034873 | MGnify/ENA primary metagenome ERZ1034873 (study PRJEB33766, sample SAMN09781722) | gut metagenome | biome: gut microbiome | host: Homo sapiens | place: Madagascar | study: EMG produced TPA metagenomics assembly of the PRJNA485056 data set...
ACCCTGGAGGGATTCATAGGGAGAACCCGCCCGTGGAGATCCCCCCGCCCCCCTCCCGGATTCGGGCAGAAAGGGGCTTCTTTCGCGGTGTTTCGCGCGTTTCCGCGCCGGTGGTTGTCATTGCGTTTTCTCTCTTCATCGTCTCTCGTCTCCTCCTGTCCCGGCTTTTCCAGCCAGTATAATTCAAAGTTTCACAGCCCTTGTTGCATATACGCGGACGCTCCTGCTTGAACGGTGTTGCTGGAATTCATGCGCAAGTGGGGCCGTGTGATTTTGTGAATTATTGGTGGAGAGAGGGAGTTTTTATACAGCCGTCAAGTTATGGGACGGTTCTGCATTATTTTTTCATTCTTACGATTATTCTCCCGACATAGAAGCCTACCGATCCAAGTGCGAGGCTTGCCAGTATAACCGTGGGGCAATACATCACGAGATAAGTAAGGCCCGTCATTCCTTCGGCAAACTCTATGCCCTTAATTAATCCAAGGAATAATCCCAAAAAACCGAGACTATAGGAAAGAAGAGAAGATTTCATTATTTTACCTCGTGTCACATGGGGTTAACTCTATTGTCCCAAAGGCAATTCCATGCGCAATCCTTTCCAAATGCCACCTTAGCGATGCACCCCTCATAGGGATTCCTTCCTCCTGCGGTTCATATGGCAAGATAACCACCTCAGGACCTCCTTTCCCTTGCCATGGAGTGTATTGCGGTATCTGACAAGCAGGAATGTCAGTCCAAAGGTTATTCCTCCGACAAATGCGATTCGCAGAATTGATTGCCAATACAGCAGGAGCAAAAACGGTGCAACAATCACAGAACTTATGTAAACCACTTTTTTCGTTTCCTTTTCTTCTCTGCTTTCATCCATACTTGACAACCTCCTTGAATCGTAGCCTGTTATGTCCTCTGTTGTTGGCCATACTATCCCGTTTAGTAGCAGTCACTATTTCAGCCTCCGATGCTCCTGGATTATTCCGTAGGCCTCATTGATTTGCTTAAGCCTCTCCTCTGCATCATGCTTGATGTGTTCACCAAGGCCTGCTGCGCCGACCCGGTCGGGATGGTACTCCCTTGCAAGTTTCCGATATGCGGACCTGACCTCCTCGTCTGTGGCATTTGGGGAACAGCAGAGAACCGCATAATAGTAGCCGATGTCCTTTGATGCTGCATTTCCCTGCTGATAATTATCTTGACCATACCAATACCGGGAGTCTTCTCTATTGCTATTATTGTAATTTGTGCCATTTGCTGCCTGTGTTCTTAGTATATCCTCCATTTGTTTTATGCGCCTTTCCATTTGTTCAATATTCTGGCGTTCAACTCCAATAGAATAATCGTAGTCACATTTATATGCATATGGCAATATTTCCATTATCGTAAGCATATCCTTCTCCTCCTCAGATAACAGAAGCTCCCTGTTTTCGAGAATCGACCCACCAAATAATACAATAGCAACCGACATCGGGAAAATCCACATCCAATGGCCATATAGAACACACAGAATCATAATGGCACAAACGCTGACTTCGAGGAACTTGAAATAGCTTTTCTTGAAGTTTAATTTTTCTACTTTCGCCTTCTCGGCAAGAAGTCTATTAATTTCTGCCTCGCTGTTGGAGATGCTTGCTTTGCAATTTGCAATGATGCCCTCAGGAGAGCAATTGTTGTAGTAATTGCCTGCATTTCCGAAGGGATTAGAATTGTGCCTCTTGCTATTTGCCATGTCAAGTGTATTTCTATCCTGTGGAACCTGATTAATCTTGCTTAATTGTACCGCCTTTTGGGCAATCCATCATCTGTCCTGTTCTGCCTTATGACTCCAAGAGGCAACGGGGATCGTCATCTGATCTTAAGAAGAGTCCCCCCTTGGCTATGGATGTATTAAATGGAGAGTCACAAGGCCAGATGCCTTAAAAGTCCAGTTGGGAAGACTTTTGCTTAGGCTGTGGTTCATTTGGCTCAAGCATAATACGCCGGGGCTCGTGTTCCATTTCGTAAATGAAGCCCCTGAGCCCGTCCTCTATTTCATTCAGGGATGGCCGGAGGGATGGGTTGGCATGCCCGTCCTTGAACATTTTGATGAATAGCCCCTTCATTTTGTATGGCAGCCAACTCCAGAGATTGTACCAACCACCGTGTGGGAGTCTGCAATCTGCCCCCTTCCCCAAGGGGCAACGGCCATTTTTCAGGTTATCCTCAGGAGTTCCGCAGTTGCCCCCCTTTCCAAAGGTGCAGTAGCTATAGGGATGCATGCCGCACATGAGGATGTTGAAGACTATGATGGCCGCCCCAAACTCAACCTGCTCGATGGTTCTGGGTCGTGCAAGCAGTTTTTTATCCAACAGAAGTTCAGGGGCGACATGGGAACTGAAGTAGGTGTTCGTTATGTTTACACCTCCGTCCAAAGACGGGACCTGGAAACTGTCGCAGTCAATGAAAGACACCTCGTGCTTTTCGTTCACAAGGAAATTAGCGGGGTTGAAGTCATTTACTAGGACATTATACCCGGCGAGCAACTGAACCTTCCTGATGTAGTCGCGCGCAGTCAACGCAAGATCCCTGCGCGTCCACTTTGGGAAGCAGCTGCTGATAGATTTAGTTCCACGAAGTCTGAGCAAAGATACTCCCGTGCACTTGCGCATCACAAAGCCTATGACCTCCTTTCTGGCGTTAAAGACGGGCATCTGAGGCCAGGCGAGAGATGGCATATTTGAGCACTCCCTAATCCGGACCATATCGCTGATCCTCTTGCGGATGTCGTGCATCTTTGATGCGTTGCCAAGGGTGTTTTCCTTGTATATCTTCACAAGGAACTCCCTATTCATCGGCAGTTCATACACGGTTCCCTCTCCGCCAGCTCCCCTCTCGTCCTTGGCTCCGAGCCTTAGGGCCTTTCCTGCGTCGTCGTATACATCGATCTCATCGCCGCATGATGAACTTGAAGACTCGACTGCATCCATCCAGCCGCCTTGGGGTGCTGCGACCGGCTTCTGCAAGGGGCTTTGGCCAATCCCCTGATAGACTGGAGGCACACAGCCAATTCCGCCTATCCGGCTCTGCTGAATGTGCCCATTTCCTTTTGGGGCAATGCTCCCCGCCTGCCTATTTGCAAAGGAAGCAGGGGTTGGGGCTGGCACGATTGATCCAGCTCCAAAACGAGTCGGCTGTACGACAGACTGATGGGGCATCGAATTGATGCATACTGATGGTGTGCTCATCGGCGCACTCCCTGGGGATGCTTTTTGATCAGCGTGGGTCGTTGCACCTCCTTCAAACGAGTTGAAGAAGCTACCGGTGGATGCAGCGAATCCTCGCAGCTTGGATATGATGCTGGTAACAAAGTCGAAACTGGCCATTTCTTCAGGTTATGTGGATTGAGGGGTTACTGTTCAATTCGTGGTTCCGTACTATCAGTAAGGATTATTCGAGGTGGTTTTCCGGTTCTTCCACAGGAATAACCAGCTTATCGCCGGGGATGAAGATTCTGTTGCCGAGAACCATGCCCTGGAGAAGTCTACCCTGGTTATTCACCCAGGGATATTCAGCCGCATGATCCCTGAACAAGTCGTTTGATATGACCTTGCTGCCAGGATTCTGGCTTGCCAGGAAGAGCAGATATGTGTCCGCCTCCTCTCTTGGCGGAGTCTGGAAGAACGTCTCTCCCCTTTCCTTGAAGAGCCTTTCAAGGAGAATAGACTCTTGAGTGTTCTTGCTTTTGAGAATGTGCCTGGCCGAGGCATCGAAATAGACCTGGTACTTCTTCCCAAGATTGTCCAGCTTGTTCGTGATGGCCAAGACGTATTTCAGCGAGATTCCACCTCGGAACTTGTCCCAGTAGAGGATGTTTGAACCGTCGAGGATGTATTCAATGCTAGCATTCTGTGCTTTTTCTCCCGCCATGGATTGAGTTGCAGATGCCCTCTCCCCGTTAATGGAAGAAGAGCAAGGAGGCGTCTCCGTTTCGGGGCCGGCATCCTCGTTTGATGCGCCTTGCACCTTTCCAACCCTGCCTGCCTCCTGAATGCAAGGTGATGTCAAGCCATCCCCATCACAAACCACACCTCCACAGGCAGAAGCCACCTGCCAGGATACCTCTTCAATTTCAGTGGCAGCCTCCTCCCCTGCGACAGACGATGATGCATCTCCGATGTCAGATACCGGTGCATTCTCTGCCACCACGCCTCCATCATGGGGCGTGCCCGTGGCTTGAGTCGAGCCATATTCACGGAGTGCTTCGGGAGCATGCTCTGCCTCCCAATCGGATGTGCATCTTGCAGTGTCCGGAACAACATCAATACCCTGGCATTTATTGGCTGCGGAGGCCTGCTGCATCTCCCCATCCGAAGATATGTGCGTTTCCTCTGTGGACAATGCTGCCCCCATGTGGCCAGCCGCCTCACACTCGTAGGTATCAGATATTTGCATTCCAACAGTTACAAATGCATTGCGAAGGTCTCCATATTGAGGACGAACGATGTTGTTGCCCGCAATTCGCATGAGTGTGGCGCAGTTCGGTTTTTCCCCCATGGCGATTGCATGACAGAAGAGTTCCCCTTTTGCACACATCCTCCTAATCACATCGGCGATCTGCGTGAAATCGTCTGCTGATTCCTTGCCATCAGAGAGAAGGACAAGTTGCGGGGTGATGTAACTGTATCCGAGGGATCTGTAGGATTGCAGTCTTTCTGTGATCCTTCCCACTGCGAGGGTAAGCGCTGCTCCAATAGGTGTAGCGCCCTTTGGGCGGATGGCCATCTCGCAGAGGCGCGAAGCGTTGAACGGGGTGAACTCCTCAATCATCCCGAGATTGTCGCCCATACTTACGCTGGCGATGTCTATCTGTGAAGAGACATATTCCCGATCCTGAATGGTCTTGTGGAATGCCTTGAGAGAACGAGTCATGTCGGATAGTCCCTTTCCCCACATGCTATGGGATGTGTCGAGCACAAGCATTACTGGGCAGTGCGGGACAATCTGCGCGAGGGAGAAGGAGTTGGCGTCGCTAATCTGTGCGGAGTTATTCATCTGATAGGTTCCTTTGTTTATGCGTTCTTGTTTCTAAGCGATTGTACTATTTTTGCTGAATGATTCTTCCATGTGTTCCGGATGCCTGATCGCCCGGCGATGACGAACCATGCGATGCCCCTTGGGAGGCTGTTGCGTATCTGGTTAACGATCCCGCCTTGCATGCAGTTTTCCTATTCCGACGGCAAGCTCTCTTGATGAGACTGATGGTTCCTGTGGCAAGCCCCCAAAGACCAACGAAGCCCCAGGACAGCCCCCGCCAGATTTCGGTTCTGAATCGCCAGGCCAGGTATCCGATGCCTATAAGAGCCACGACAATTGCAGCTAGAGTTAAAAGTGATAGGATAAGGGAAGCGATGAATTCCCGAAAGAGGAAAAGAACGGGGAGCAGCAAGAGGAAGAGCAGACAGCCCAAAGCATAATCCGAGCCCGAATCTGGAATGTCCATGCACGAGGAGCCTCCGGCTCTATGTACCTTTACCCATTCATCCGAGCTAGCATATACATGACGTGTTCTCATTCATGAGTTCCCTGGTTGTCTTGTCCACGCCGAGGAACTAGGTTGTTCCCCGCTTCCATTATCAATAGGGATTACCTGCCGGCATTTTCCTGTGGTTTATGAACAAATTCTGACTCTTCTTCAGGAGAAACACTGTTATCGCCCTTCTGTGAAGCCTCGACGTCCGTGTTGTCCTCCGCTGCTATCGGCTCATTGCCTTCCTCCAGGGGAGCTACTTCAGGAACACGAGACTCCGCTTCATCCTGCAAAACCATCTTAACCGGGAACGTGGGGGCCACCTCTACGGTTTTCTCGTTAACATGCTGGGGCAGATTCGTATTCCTCAAGGCAATCTCGCGTCTTAGGCTTGCAAGTTCGCGCACGAGATCCACTCTCAGCCTTGTAACTGCCGCTCTTTCGCGGATGTAGAGGCACGAGGCGAGGACAAGCAGCGCTCCGAGGAGAAGAGACATGGCGTGTCTACTTGCAGATCTGCGAATGCACGCCCCTGCTGTGTTGGAGACAGACCGCCCCTCTTGAATGGAAGAAGTGCCGATTGTTTCCGAGACACACGTCTCCTCTAGGTCCTCCTCACCAGCAATAGCCGTTGCATCCTCTGCATCACAGGGGGCAGTCTCACCGCCATCGGAGGGGAACTCACTTGCTTCTCTGTTGCTGTCAGGATAAACAAGGGGGGCCAATATGGCTATGGAGCGGTCATCTCCTCCGCGTGGGTCCTTCTCCCAATCACGCCTCGTCAGATAATCCATGAGATCCTGTTGGCAGAGATTACCATCATGAAGGTCGTCCATCAGCTTCTCAAAGATTCTGCCGGGCTTCATTTCGGCAAGCTTGAACATGAGATGTTCCGGCCCATCTGACGTGATGGCTATACCCGTATTGATGCTGGCAGGGAAGATGTCCGCATGGTACTTGTGGGCATCTTCACCCCCTGGCCTCAAAAAGACCGTCTGGTTGGTGAATTCTCCCTTGTCAGGCAGAAATGCTGTGACAGTAGTTCCACCCTGCCTCAGGACAATCGCACCGTCTCCAACCTGGAAACAGCCGATGCCATTTGTCCCCACAATGGCACATGCAACGGTAAAGTCGAACTCCTTCTCAGGAGTTTTCCGTTCCGCGGACAGATCGAGTTTGACCTGCATGAGGGTACGGTAGAGAATCCGTGCGAAGGCTTCCCATCTGTCGCTGGATGCAGTCTCGGAGTCAAGTATTTCGGCAAGCATCGGCTCAAATACGGCGACCTGTGTCAAGAAGGCGCGAACAGCAGCCTGCGCCCCGTCCTGCGAAAGGGAGGCACTGCCCCGTCCATCGCACACAATCAAGGCAGGCCGTGGTGCCGATGTGACCGCCGAAGCATCCTGGCATGGTAGCCCCCTGCGAATATGCCCCGACCCAGGAATAGACGCGGCGAATCCAACCCAATTGCTGCAAAGCTTCTCGTCCATATTCTTTCCTCCTTTCCTCTCCTCTGGATCACATTCCCCCCAGATCCGCCCAGGTTCTGATGCTCCCGAACCTTACATTGTTCTCCTCGGACACTGCACTTGATGAGACGCTCTTCAGTGAGTCCGTAAGCCAGCGGAAAAACTGCTTGAACTTGAGTCCCTTGAGCTTGACTGGTCCTGGAGCTGATGGGAGGATCTGGCACATCGTGTCGTGGTTGGCGTAATCCCCGATCTCGATGCCGATATACTGAATTCTGCCTTGCTCACCCATCTTCCTCATCTCCTCCGCCGAGGCCACCCAGTCATCGTTTGGACCACCATCGGTCATGAGAACGACCCATGGCTTGTAGGATGACACTCCTGCCCTGCGGTACGCGTGTCTGCGATTCTTGAGATCCTTCGTTGCAAGGCGAAGTGCCGCACCCATGCTGGTCATTCCACCTGCAACCAACGGAGCAGGCATACGCTCGACATCGCAGATCGGAGTAAATGGCATGGCGACGGAGGCACTATTGTCGAAAGTAATGACCTCCAGTTCAACACTCATGCTCGCCGCCTCGTCCTCAGAAGTCTCCTGAATGAACTGCCTAAGCCCCTGGTTCAGTTCGTCGATCGGAGCTCCGTCCATGCTGCTGGACGTGTCGAGCAGCAAGACAACGGGGCATCGGGGCGCGGGATTCATTTCATCGAGGTTGGTGTTGTCGTAGCGGTTGGTGTACATAGTTGATCTCCTATTGCTGAAGTTTGGTGACTGGCTGTTCATAAACGGATTGCTGTTGTTGCTGCTGTTGATCATTGTCATGCTTTTCCTTCGTTACTGGGTTCTTGTCTGTCTGCTACTTGCCTTGCGTGTCTACTGGCTATAAGGATTTAGGTTGGTGGATTTCCGGTCTGTTCGTCAGAAAAAGTGGTTCTCAAACGAGTGGTGACCACAAATGCTGGTGGAATCGGCGAGAATCGAACTCGCATCCAGGGAAGTGCACATCGGCTTTAATCCCGGGAGGAACCCTCCACGACCCCATCTTGACTGCCTTGTCTACCGATTATATGGATCCATCTCTCCATTATTCCGGTGATTCATCGTCCTCTGTGAAAAAGGGGACCAGAGGTCTTCCCCACGAAAAAAGACAGGCGGCACGAGTTTCAAGACGGTGGAATCCCCTAGCAATGCGTGCCGATGACATTATCCTCCAGGCAACCTCGACAATAGGAAGGTATTCGGCATCAGTTGAGGAAGCCAGAAGAACCATCACACCCCGCATTCTCCAAGGCCTGCCCATCCTTTCCGTTGAATTATGTGCTATCTTATGCAACCGCTTTCTACAAACTCACTGCGAACAATTATAGGGGGAAGAGTATGGCAGACTCAATGAATGACCTCAGCAAGATGATTGACGAATACCGTCTCTCTGTCCTGTGCGGAGAAGAGGAAAGCGAGGTGCTGGCCAGTGTAATCAGGCAACAACTCACAGGAGAATCCACGGATGGCAAACCCCCGGAGGAACTGGAGGCAATGCTGGCTCAGGCACGCAAGGAAGGCGAGTCGCACAAAGAGGAAATGGATTGCGCATATCGCTTCGGAAGGCAGGGTATTGCAAAGGAATCCATTGAATTCCAAGAATACTTAAGCGGCATCAGGGCAAAGGGGGACACGCTTCTTGTCGAGGCGGCGCTGTACTCCCACGACCAGGGCTGGGATGAATGGCTCGCATTACAGTCAGAAGAAGGCGACGCGGGCGGATATGTCGCAGCGGATGTTTCAATAGAACAGCCTATGCTTGACTTTGAGGGCAATGTCTTCAAGGAAAAGAATGACGACGGCATTTCCGAAGACGCAAGACGCGAAATAGAGGAGAGAAAAAAGGACATCCTAAGGTATAGGACCTGGCGCGATGACGCGACAAAAATGAAAGGGCTCAATGAGGCGGTCGAAAGGATTGCACAACTTGATGCCAAAGCGGGCGACGAGGCAAGACAAATGCTGGATGAAGGGAGAGTTGTAGTCAGGCTTCTCGGCAGGGCATCCAAATTGGGAAGGCAGTCTTTTGGGAAAAGGCTACCCAAAACGGATAAAACGTTGCTTGCCTCTTTGGAAGAGGAGATGGAAAGGCATGAATTGACAGACTCTGAAAGGAATAAAATTTATAAACAATTTGAGGGCGGATGGAGGTGCGCCAAAAAAGGGTACGAGAAATTCATATCCTCGAAGCACAAGAAAAGCACAGCGACTCCTGGTGAGGAAACAACAGTCAAATCGCCTACGCAGGAATCCTGCACCGGCTCGTTCCTTGAAAACCAGACCAGCCACCCGCTGTTCCTTGGAAACCTCACGTGGTCTGGAGACCGCATTCGCATATTCATAGATGAAACAGGGAATAAATTTGATTCCTCTATATTTGAGCCCAATGTGAAGAAATGCTCAAAGGGCAGAATTGTTGCATTATTTCTAAGTCAAGGTGCAAAATTGCCTCCAATAGAATACTCACACGCGACGGATAATGAATCAGACAATAACTTCAAACTGATTTCTTCGATATCCGATCAAAAAGAAGGTTGTGCGATTCTCGGCATCAACCTGGATGCAATGCCCAGGGTGGACCTGGATTATTGGTTCATCGGGCTTGAGCGCTTGTTTGACCTCACCCTGCGCCTTCTGCCAGAACCCAAGGAGAAGGTCATACTTGAGTTTTTCATTGAAAACAGAGGCGATAATTCCCCTGTGGAGGTCGCAAAAAGGGAGGCGTCTATAAAGCATATTGCGGATGGAAGCCTATACAGATATGCGAAAACATTCCAAACCCGGGCGGAAATGATCGAGTTAAAGATCCATACTATTCCCAAAAAGGAAGCAGAGAAAGCGGGTAACAGTAGAACTCACTTGCAAGAGGAGTTCATCAAGTATAATGGCTATGTCGACGTGCTGGCGTGGGCTTGGGGCACGCCAAACAAGGATGGGGAGAAGGAATTGCGCAGGCTGGGGCTTCTCCATCGATGCATGCTGGAGGGCGATGTCCAGGAACTGCCTTTTGTACTCGATCGAATCGCACAAGAAGAATCCATCCCATTTGAACTATGGAACAAGCTGCTCGATTCGCCCGACCTTTGCCTTGTGGACTCCATTCCTTCCCTCATCCTTGAGAAACTCGCCAGGATTACAAGGGAAAAGCCCCATCTCTGGGAGTCATACGCAGAAGAGGTCGTGAGACATCTGAACTCCAAGGCGATATGCCTGTGGCATCTTTCACGCCAGCTGGACTGGCTGACGAAGAGCATGCCGCCAACGGCAAAGATGTCCAAACGGCTCCGGCTAATCTGGTTGACATCAAAGCTTGCCGACGCAAACCACCATGGAGAAGTGAATCCATATTTCCTGAATGAAACAAGGGAGTTGATAGCCGACCTCTTTGTTGAGGATGCGCCTCTCTGCTGCTGGGCCGCTTTGAATTTTGCCGTTGAACGCACAAACGCATACAACTTCAAGGAAGCCAAACAGTGCCTTCTGGACTTCACTGCAGGCACTGGACTTCTCAACGACACCCCGCCCTTCCTTGACTACCTTGACACACTCCACAAGGGACAGTGTGCCTCATTCGATTCCAGGGTCGCCATCTTTGGACTCGCCTACACCGGACAGCTCCTCTCAAGCCTGGGACAGCACGAGGCTTTCCTTGGAAACCACGAAATGGCAAACTCTTATTTCGATGCAGCCATTGAGTGCTTTACTAGGTTGAGCGATGGCAGCCCACTGGACATTGAGCAGACCATGAGCTACAAGGTAACTAACCTGATGGACTACCGAGCCCCCGCTTCCATCCGCCCCCAGGTCGAGTCTTATCTCGGAGGCAATCTGGTTGACATGGCCAGGAAATTTGCCGTCTCAACCAATGATTCAGAGAAATACCGCCACGCTGTGATGATGAGGTATTTCGCGACTCTCCCAAAGGATGATCCATCAATCGTCGCATATCTATCACTGAAGAACAATTGGACGCGGAAGGAGGATGGACACCCGTGGGAGATGATTGAATTCTATCGCGGGATGCTGCTGGAAGGCTCGCAGGATGGCATAGACCATCTCAAATACGCCTACAAGTTACTTGAAGGCGAAAAGGGGCTTACATTAAAGGTAATAAGTATTGTGATTCGGGCAAGTATATGCTACTACGAAAGAAACATGCCAGGAAATTCACTGCTTGAGGAGATCAATTTCATTGAAAAGGCACTTCCAGGGCTTGGGAAGAAGCGGATTGACGCCCTACGCGAACAATTGACTAACCCAATGGCGCCTCTCGAGCTTGCGAAAATCATTCTTCCATTCAACTTCAGGTAAGGAGAGCCACATGGAATATGAAGAAAGACTTCTCAATGCCATAAATGCACTGAAAGTGGTTCCCTTTGGTTCGATATGGATAATTAACGATGCGGTTTGGAAGAGGGTAATTGCCGATTACGTCGTTAAACGCAGGCATCATCCAGGGATTGCGATATCGAGACGGGAAAGGTTTGACAGACTGACAGACATCGTACCATGCATGATTGGCACTAGCCAGAAATCCTCATCTGGGACAGGCTTCCGCGTTGAGAATGTCATGCCCCATTCAAACAAAAAGCACACGTATTTTAAGGTTGTCAGACCTTGCCACCTGCACGGCGATGCATCTCCAGAGCTTGCCGTCAAGAATTTTTGCGGGAACTATGAGTTCATCCGAAGAAATAGAGGGAAGGCACTTCTTGACGATGGTGAAAAGGCTGGACTGGTTAAGTTCCTGACCAGAAAAGGGCTGAAGTTTTAAGAGGAGTGATTGGATATGAAGGACATAGTCAATTTCAACGGCATGGGGAGGGAAGAATGCGAACTGGAAAGGAACAACAGGGAGTTGACGGCATGGAATGAATGGAAGAGTATATGCTGGATACTAGGCTGCAGCCCGGAGAATAGGGAAATACTCAAAAAATTAGTCAAAAATAAATATAATGAACTGATTCGCAATAGGTTAGGATTCTCTATCAATGAGACGGATGAAGATATTGCGAATGATTTTGACAATGCCATCCGTGAAGCAAAGGACTCCCCTCGCATAGACAGAAGGACGAAGACAGGTGACGGGGAATATAGAAGAAGGAAGAAGAAGTATTGGAAGAATACAGTCTGGGAGGCTGTCAGCGAGAGCAATGACCCGCCTCTCAAGATAATACGCGGGAAAATACTGGGGGAAAAGGGCTTTATAAATGAAATAGTCGCTGACTTTCTTGAAACAGAATACAACTGCACGGTTAAGAGGATCGAGGGGGGTGGGAGACTCTACATGCCCTTAAAATCCATCAATGAGACTGAATCCTCAGGCGATTCCGATAGTGAGCATGACCTGGAGGATTTCCTGGCCTCTAAGCTTTCCCCGCCCATCAGTGAGGCTGTGAGGGGTGAGATACAGAGTGCGCTTAAGAAACAAATTGGTGGAAGGGAGGCAATAATCTTGATTTCGAAATTTCAGGGCAAACCACTTAATAATCCTAAGATACTCACTCTGCTGGGCGTGGGGAAATCCCAGGCCAGCGAGATATGGGGCGACACAAAACGAAAACTAGAGAAGCTACTGAGCGATTCGGTCGATGAATGCGATGACGATCAGCTGAAGGCTGCACTTTCAATTGTGGATAATTGGCTTTCCTGTAATTTTAAATCGGAATACAAGGCAATCGATTCCTTATAACTGTTGTAGCCAGATAAAATAAATTTGGCACAAAGCACACTCAACCATCCAATGAAGAGATAATTGTCATGGAAAAGCTATTCAAAGAGAGAAAGAGGAATGTCGCGCAGTTTTTCAATTCGTATTTCATCCTGCAAGACTTGATTGGGTCTAAGAAGGGTGAGGATACGGATGACCAGAGGGATTATACCACAACCGTCAAGCCAGTTGAGTGCGATCCATACGAGACGGAGCTGGAGGTTGGTCAGATTCGCGTGATGCCCCATACGGAACGCATCACCTATGTTGCACTTGTCAGGCGATGGGAGGAAGATTCATTCCTCGTAATGCCGTTTTCCCAATTCAATCATCCCGCAACAGACGAGGAACTATTGACCAGGTTCGACGGGGGAATGCTTATGCGTGTCCTGCAGGGATGGAACGCACGGACACTTCAGGACAAGACTCTGCAAAAGAGCTGGGTCGCCGCAACTCTGCCCAAGTCAGATGTCGAAGATGCCTGTAGGCTCTGGGAAATGATGCTCGGAGGCGAGCCACTCGGCAACACCCTCCTGAAACGGACCGGGTTGCCGATCTACAAGAGTGACGACCCACGGCTTGACTATAAACGCGAAGAACTCAAGAATTTTGCACGGATAGATGAAGAGGATCTCGCCTTGGTGGAGCGGGAGGCACGCCTCGCTGACAAATCCGTCAGGGAGCATCCAGCAAACCCCTTTGCCGCACTTGCGCGATTGGCATCGTCATATCGCACAACTATTTGGAAGCAGCCTGAACACGCGCTCGCCGCCGCAACAAGAAAAAAGAAATTCGTCAGCAATTTCACTTTAGAAGAAACAGGGGATGTAATTACAATCCGCTATTCCTTTGAGAATAGGATCCTTTCGGCCGATGTCTTCGACAAAGACGGCAATTCGACAAATGCCCTTGACGGGTATAAGGTCTGCTCATGCGAAAGAGCCGCCGTGCTGGGTGTGATAGAAAAGGGATTTTTAAGAATTGAACTGCCCTCTTCATTGCGGGACGAAGCCTGCAACATTTGCATCGTTGACTGTAATGACAACCCCGTCAAGGGCAACTGGAGGGAGGTCTTATGAAGCCCCCTTCAAATTCAAGGAGTCTGATTGAGGATGCAGAGCGACGACCTGATAATCTAATCATCTATTCCTGCGACCTGCTAGAAGGGGAGTTAAGTCGGGAGACCAACGGGGAGGATACATATGCCGAGATAATTGCCGAACTCCTGATAAGGCATTTGCTCGGAGGATCCCCGAGAATTGCCAAAATAATCGACACCAGGCTTAAACATGGAGAGCTGGAGGATTTTTCAAGGCGCCTGCCCTACGAGCATCTCGGAAGGAGGATTGAGGAGAGGCTTTGGGAGGAGAATGGCAGCAGTTTTTCCGAACGATGCCACCAGGCGGTTCTTCGCCGCTTGAATCTTCTCCTGAAGTCAGAAGGATTGATTCCGGTATTTAGCGATGAAAGCGGAGGACTTCTGCTACCCTTCCATTTTGAGGCAAGTAAAGATGGGAGTGGACGGGTCCTAGGTCTTGACAAAAAACCGTTACTAAACCCCAGCGGGGAACAGGAGTGGTCACAATATTGTGCAACGATGGAGGAGATCAAGGCGAATGTTGTAGTCCACATACGGCAGGGCAACGACAAACATGGGATTACTACAGGCAATAGCCTGATGTTGCCACTTATGCTCGCCTGGTGGAGAAGGCAAAATGTCATTCCTAAATTCAACCCATTCAGCATCGTGGCGACAGGGGCCGTGGAGAACGGTGTACTTGAAGCAGTCGACGGCGTTGCAGAAAAGGCTGAAGCTGTCCGAAATCTGCTCTATAGGGCAGATTTCTTCTTCCCAGGATGCCATGACGATGATATAGGTGCAACTGGACAGCAATGTCATCCACTGGACATCGGTTTTTCTGTAGCTGAGGATGGCCCAGTCTTCAGAAGGATTCGCGAATGTATCGAGGGACAACAGCGGTGGAACGCCGATTATGTATCACAACGACTTGAGAGTTCCCTGCCTGATGAAGTGCGCAATTGGAGCATACAACAGTATGATGCCATGCTAGGGCGCCTCGAAAAGGCAAAGGATGGTCTGAATACTGAGGAATTCCCAGGGGAGTATATTCTTATTCTTATGCTACAGAGCCAGTTGTATTGCACACGCGGCTTGACGGATAAGGCGAAGGACCTGAATGCAGAGGCTCTGGAGATTGCCGAGGAGCAGGGACAGGAATACCTTGCTCTCCGTTTGCAAGTCAATCAAATTGTGTTCTTTACGGATACCATGGAATTTGAGAAGATAGCGGTCATCTCCCCTAGGATGGAGGAGTTCGTTGCTGCACGTAATGATCGCGAGCTCTCCATGTGCTTTTATGGGCAGATGGGGATGGCACATGCATACGCTACCCTTGATGGCGTAAAAGGCTTTTCAAAGGAAAGAGCATTGGAATGCTTTAAGGAAAATATCAAGTCCGCAATGGAATCTGGCAAGGCCGTGGATCTAGCCCAGGACATGAATTACAAGTGCCTGTATTATGCCCTTTTTGACCCAGGAAGCAAAGCGGAGAAGCGCGCCTTCCAGGATGCATTGTCAAAGATACGCGATCTGGAGGAGATCGACCAGGCGGCCTACAAGAACAACCATGTCTACTACGACCTCTATCGTTGTTTCTCCTTTTATCGACAACTCCTTCGCGACAAAGCTATTCCCGCAGATTACCAGAATTGTCAAAAACTATCGTGCATTAAGGAGAACAGCTGGCGCAAGGCACTGATGGCAAAATACTTAGGTGCTTTACATGCCGCATCCGGGGAAACGGCGGAGGCAAGGAAACTCTTTGACGAGGCAATCAAGACACTTAACAACGAGAAGAGTGTCTCGACGATACTAGGACTCATAAAAGCTACAGTCTATGCGGAGGCATATCGCTCACTTGGCGACTCCATATACTTGGAGGAAGGCAGGAAGATGTTTGATGACATTAAATCTCACCAGGCCCAAGTATGGAAGGGTTATTTTGATTCTGGCGGAGCGGTCGATTTTCCAGGCCTAGGTTACTGGTATTGATTCACACTGCAAAAACAATAACATCAAATTATTCCATTAAAAACACAAGTTAATCAAGTCATCATCTTGCAGAAATCACACAGAGAAAAGTTGACATTATAATTTAAGCATAATAGCGTAAGCACTAAGCCGGATTATGTGGTTCTATCCACATAATCCGGCTTGTTTTTTGACTGGGCGTTGTTGACAACACTAAACCTTTGTTCAGCACTCAATATGACGGAGCATTGCACAACGGCGCAGGCAACTCGAACCCAGGCAAACCAAAGTTGTTCAGCCCCATATAGACGGGGCATTGCACAACGAGTTCCGTAGCGAGAATTCGGCTGAGAAGGTTGTTCAGCCCGATATAGACGGGGCATTGCACAACAACACCTCGTTTCGTGGTGTCTATATCTGGTTGTTGTTCAGCCCGATATAGACGGGGCATTGCACAACACAAAGGAGAAAACAAAATGAGCGAAAAGTCGTTGTTCAGCCCGATATAGACGGGGCATTGCACAACAATAAATGACCAACCTCGTCAAAGACATTTGGTTGTTCAGCCCGATATAGACGGGGCATTGCACAACTCTAGCTTCCGAGTTAACTGAACCCCTAGTTAGTTGTTCAGCCCGATATAGACGGGGCATTGCACAACACCGCCGAAGAACTCCAGGGCATCTTGTCCAGTTGTTCAGCCCGATATAGACGGGGCATTGCACAACTTGAATAAAACTATCGAAAACGCAGAACTCGAGTTGTTCAGCCCGATATAGACGGGGCATTGCACAACTGGACAACTACGCATTCGTAGACTTGCTGTGTTGTTCAGCCCGATATAGACGGGGCATTGCACAACACCCCCAGCATGATGAAGACATGGGAAGACGTTGTTCAGCCCGATATAGACGGGGCATTGCACAACCATTCTAGCCAACACCAAAGGGAAATTTATGTTGTTCAGCCCGATATAGACGGGGCATTGCACAACGAACATCTGAATCAGATGCTCAAAAAAGCAGTTGTTCAGCCCGATATAGACGGGGCATTGCACAACTAAGCTATGCAAGGCTGCAGGGTGCGGATCGTTGTTCAGCCCGATATAGACGGGGCATTGCACAACAACAATGCTTGGCGACGGGTGGGTTAACTGCCAGTTGTTCAGCCCGATATAGACGGGGCATTGCACAACTTACCAACTCCTCCACCTTTGGCGGTTTCAGTTGTTCAGCCCGATATAGACGGGGCATTGCACAACACACAGCCCCCACAATCGCAATTAACCCCTAGTTGTTCAGCCCGATATAGACGGGGCATTGCACAACATGAGCGAAACCATCATTGCCCCCGTCTTTGGTTGTTCAGCCCGATATAGACGGGGCATTGCACAACTGGAGCAGAGCTCCAAGGAGCGGACCTTAGGTTGTTCAGCCCGATATAGACGGGGCATTGCACAACACACCGCGTTTCGTGGTGTCAATATCTGGCTGGTTGTTCAGCCCGATATAGACGGGGCATTGCACAACGGAAAAGTGGGACAGCGACTTGCATCGCTTGGTTGTTCAGCCCGATATAGACGGGGCATTGCACAACTGTAAAAGAAAAAACCAAAGGCGATGCCGTTGTTGTTCAGCCCGATATAGACGGGGCATTGCACAACGGGAGCCAACCTCGAACGT
>ERZ1034873.637-NODE-637-length-17437-cov-4.807042_pt1 | contig 17437 bp, 13 predicted proteins | sample MGYA00520689_ERZ1034873 | MGnify/ENA primary metagenome ERZ1034873 (study PRJEB33766, sample SAMN09781722) | gut metagenome | biome: gut microbiome | host: Homo sapiens | place: Madagascar | study: EMG produced TPA metagenomics assembly of the PRJNA485056 data set...
TAATTATACTATATATGCAAATGCTGAAACGAGCAGTATTATGCAGGCGATGGTATGCGGTGATAAACATGCACTGGAGGCCGGGACAAAAGCGGCGTATCAGGATGCCGGGATCTCGCATCTGCTGGTGATCAGCGGGCTGCATATCTCAATGATCGGGATGGGACTTTACGAACTGCTTCGCCGGCTGCATGGTTTTGTCATTCCATCTACATTGTTGTCTGTTTTAGGACTGCTTTTGTATGTCTGGTTTGCCGGAGATCTGGTATCGGCGAGACGGGCCTTTTTGATGTTTTGCTTTTTGTCGCTTGCAAGGTGCGTGGGAAGAACGTATGACCGGATCACAGCCTTTAGTGTGACAGTGGCAGTGCTTTTATTAGAAAATCCGTTTTTGCTGGATTACAGCGGCTTCCGGTATTCGGCGCTCGCAATCGGTGGTGTAATACTTGCAGGCGAGCATGCAAAAGGATGGAAGATCAGTCTGTTTATACAGATCCTTACGGTACCGCTGACCGCATATTACTCGTATGAGATCCCGGTCTTTGGCGTTGTGGCAAATCTGCTGGTGCTTCCGCTTTCCGGAGTAGTGGTAGGAAGTGCAGTCCTTGGAGGCGTGGCCAGCCTGTTTGCGGGCGGATTGGCGAAGCTGATACTGCTTCCGGCAGAAGGGGTGCTTTTCTGGTATGAAGCGGTCTGTAAGCTGATCGGTCATATTCCGGGAAATCTTATGCTGACCGGATGTCCGTCCGGAGTACAGATCGCGCTCTATTATCTGCTGTTTGGCATTCTATGGTATGTGTTATCAAGAAGAGAGAGAAAGAGAAGTATCAAAAACAGAACTGCGGATACGGTATATAAGGAAGAGAAAAGTTATCAGACTGGGCATTCAGGAATGGTGAAGGAGAGCGTGAGACAGATAGCTGCCGGATTTAGACTGCTTCCGGCATATCTTGGGATGATGCTGTTCGGTATTTTGCTGTTATCGGTGAAAAAGCCGGATGGTCTTATGATTTCCGTATTAGATGTCGGCCAGGGAGATGGAATCTGTATGCAATTATCCGATCAGGCGGCCATATTTGTGGACGGAGGCAGCAGCGATGTATCGAAGGCTGGGACTTACCGGATCAAGCCATTTCTAAAGTATCATAAGATAGGAAAGATCGACTGGTGGTTTGTTTCACACTTTGATATGGATCATGTGAGTGGACTGTTAGAGTTACTGGAAGAAGGATATCCGATCAGGCATATTATCGTGGCGAAGGAGGCAGTGAAAAACGACAGCTACAACCGTGTGTCAGAGCTTGCGGTACAACAGGAGATTCCACTGCTGTATATGAAAGAACAGGATACCTTAAGACTTGGCAAGGGGGAAGAACGGATGACATTCACTTGTCTTGCACCGTCAGGTGAAAATACAGGAGCAGACAGTAATGCACAGTCGCTGGTCTTACTTGTACAGCAGGGGGAGTTCTCCGGTATTTTAACCGGGGATATTACAAAAGAGCAGGAAAAGCAATTAACAAAGAGATGGACGCAGAAAAAAAGACTGACCTGGTATAAGGCGGCGCATCACGGTTCTGCAGGTTCAAACGATGAAGAGTGGCTGCAGGTGCTGCATCCGCTTGTTACGACGATCTCTTATGGGGAAGGGAACCGTTATGGGCACCCGGCAAAGGAAGCATTAGATCATATTGCACAGACAGGCAGCCGGATCTATCGGACAGCAGAAAGCGGGCAGATCAGCCTCAGGTATCAGAACAATAAAATCATCATCAGAGAATATAAAAATTAGATAGATGAGCGTTGCAAATGTTTGCGGAACATATTTTGTGCATTTTGTCAATTATAAAATTTGAAAGCATCTTTTGACATCCGGATCCTGCCAGACAAGAGTGCAGCATGTGCTTGAAGTTTTTATGATTCCTATGTTAGAATAGATGTATGAAAACGATTGATGAAGATATTAAAAACGGAAAAATAAAACAGGTCTATTTACTATATGGTGAAGAATCTTATCTGAAGCGGCAATACCGGGATAAGATCAAAAATGCGGTCGTAGATGTGGATGATAAGATGAACTTTTCTTCCTTTGAAGGTAAGGGGATCGATGAAAAGGAAGTGATTTCCATTGCTGATACCCTTCCTTTTTTTGCCGAAAAGCGTCTGATTTTAATTGAAAACAGCGGACTGTTCAAGGGATCGGCAGACGAACTGAGCGCATATGTGAAGCAGATGCCGGAAAGCACTTATATGGTATTCGTCGAAGACGAAGTAGATAAGCGTTCGAAGATGTTTAAGGCAGTCAAGGCGCAGGGCAGCGTGGTTGAGTTCCCAAGACAGAAACAGGAGCTTCTGATGCGCTGGGTGGCAGGCAGGATCAGGCGGGAGCATAAGAATATCACGACCAATGCGATGCAGCTTTTCTTGTCCATGGCAGGAGATGATATGGAAAATATCGATAAGGAATTAGAGAAGCTGCTGTGTTACTGCATGGAACGCGACAGTATTACCCGGAGGATGTCGAGGCGATCTGCTCCGGTAAAGTGAATAACCAGATCTTTGATATGGTGAATGCGATCGCAGCAAAGAACCAGAAGCAGGCATTGGAATTATATTATGACCTGTTAGAGTTAAAAGAACCGCCAATGCGGATTTTATTTTTGATCGCAAGGCAGTTTCAGATCCTGTTTCAGGTGAAGGATTTAAGAAAGCAGGGCTTTGATGGAAGTACGATCGCCTCTAAGGCAGGAATTCCTCCGTTTGCGGTGAAACGGAATCTGTCACAGGCATCGGGATTTTCCATCGAACAGCTTGCAGGCGCTTTATCGGACTGCGCGAAAGCAGAAGAGGACATTAAGACCGGAAGAATGAATGATCAGCTTGCAGTAGAGTTATTGATCATGCAGTACAGTTCCTAGAAAAATATTTTTGCAAACAAAAAACACCAGCATGACGGGTACTGGTGTTTTTTTCTGATCTATATGTTCTGTCTGAAAGATTAAGCAAGCTTGTTAACAGCTTTTGTTAAACGGGAAATCTTTCTGGCAGAATTGTTCTTGTGATAGATGCCCTTAGAAGCAGCTTTGTTGATTGTTGAAATAGCAACAGTTAAAGCTGAATCAGCAGCTGCCTTATCGTTGTTTGCAACAGCAGCTTCTACCTTCTTAATACATGTCTTAACTTCAGATCTGATTGCTTTGTTTCTCTCAGCCTTAGTAGCACTTACAAGAATTCTTTTCTTTGCAGATTTAATGTTAGCCAAATCCGTACACCTCCATTATCATTCATAAAATTGAGTTCCTTTGTTCCATTAAATACGGACACGGACGATCTAATGTAAACATACTATGATAGTGTAATTCAGAAAATAATATCTGTCAATACATATTTCACGTTTTTTTGCAAAAAATATGAAAAATCAGGATAACGGAAAGGAGCAGCAGAGGCATGTATCAGGTGCGTACCGATCTTGCATTAGAAGCAAAGGAAAAGTTCGAGGAGGATCACGTAGAAGTCAAGGGTGTGCGGTTAGAAAAAGAAAAAGCGGCCGGTGATATCGAGATCACAAAGGTGGTGATCGAAACGGAAAATGGTGCAAAGACCATGGGAAAGCCCCGTGGCATCTATGTGACCTTAGAAGCTCCGAACATGATAGAAGAGGATGAAGATTACCACAGAGAGATATCGGTTCAGTTATCGAAGGTGGTAAGGGAGCTGTTAGGAGAAAAAAAGGAAAAGGATTCGATCCTTGTTGTCGGACTCGGAAACCGGGAGGTGACACCGGATGCATTAGGTCCGCATGTTGTCGATAATATGATGATCACCAGACATATCATCCGGGAATTCGGCAGTTATGCGTTTGGAAAAGATAAGACGAAGAAGATCAGCGGGATCGTTCCGGGTGTTATGGCACAGACCGGAATGGAATCAGAAGAGATCATACGCGGTGTGGTTGAACAGACCCATCCCGACTATGTGATCGTGGTAGATGCATTAGCGGCAAGAAGCACGAAGCGGTTAAACCGTACGATCCAGATTACGGATACAGGTATCAATCCGGGTTCCGGTGTCGGAAACAGACGTCATGCGATCAATCGGGAGAGCATGGGGGTTCCGGTGATTGCAATCGGTGTTCCGACCGTAGTGGATGCTGCCACGATCGTGACGGATACGATGAGTGATCTGATTGCAGCAATGGCAGAATCCAGCCATTTAAGCGGAATCAGTGATTCTTTAAAGACCTTAAATGAGATGGAAAAATATGAGTTGATCCGGGAATTGCTATCCCCGCACCTGAATGCATTCTTCGTAACGCCAAAGGATATCGATGAGGCAGTCAAGCGTCTGGGGTATACGATCTCAGAGGGTCTTAACATGACCTTTTTGGAAAATCACGCATAGACATGCCTGCCTTCACATACCATGTAACGTGTAAGAAAAATAAAGTGTACGCTCGCCGCACACTACAGCAACAGGGAGGGTCAGGCAGGAGATGAGGAAAAATCAGATATAAAAAGAAGATCCTGCCGGCAGCAATGCTTCTCATCCTGCTGTCGGTGGGATTCCTTGGTATGAAAAAGCATGGCACATTGTTAAAAAATGAAGTGCTCGCGGAAGGAAGGCGGGCAGTGTATGGGTGCGTGGCAGGAAGCTATATGCCGGGACTGCTTTATTATGCAGGAGAAGATAACAGAAAGTCCGGATGGGATTTTTTTGCTGCAAAGCTGACAGATCTGATCCCATTTGCCGGATATTTAAAAACACAGGGTGAGCTTGCACTGCCAAAAGAGACCACACTTTCCTATGAAACAATCCTTGCCTTAGAAGCAATGGACGAATCATATATGGACGGCAGACCGAAAACGGCAGTTGAAGCAGCAGAGGAAGAAAATGAGAACCGGATCTTAGTGGAAGCCGAGACGGAAAACGAAAAAGAACGGAGTGAAGAGGAGAAAACCGAAGAGAACGAAGAAGACAACCAGGAAAGGAAGAAAGACGGAGAGGATAAAACGGAAGAGCACAAAGGTGAGGAGAAAAAAGCGGAAGAGGAAAAACAGGAAGAAAGCAAAGCCGCTAAGGAAGCCGTAGAAACATCCTTACCTGCCGAGGGCTTTGTGGCACAAAGTGAACCGGTTGTTACATATCCAAGGGAAAAACTCAATGATTTTGACTACCTGATCCAGAACTTTTATACGGTAGACCGAATGACAACGATCAATGGAAGCCAGTTAAATGCCGCAGACCTGTTAGCGCGTGATATGCATCTTGTGACACCGGCAGACCAGCCCCAGATACTGATCTATCATACCCATTCACAGGAGATGTATGCCAATTCCACACCGGGGGACCTGATGACCGGAGTTATGGGGTGTGGGGAATATTTAGCACAGCTTCTGCGGGAAAGATACGGCTTGAATGTCATTCATCATATGGGACAGTATGATGTGGATGCAAGAAAATATGCATATGCGAATGCAGCACCTGCCATTGAGAAGATCTTAGCAGAGAATCCAAGCATCGAGGTCGTGATTGATCTGCACCGGGATGAGATAAATGGGAAACATTTAACAAGAAAGGTGCAGGGAAAAACAGTGGCACCGGTCATGTTTTTTAATGGTTTAAGCCGTCTTACGGATGTGGGTGACATTGCCTATCTTGCGAATCCGAATCTGTCGGATAATCTGGCATTTTCTTTACAGATGCAGCTGACAGCCGCAGAATATTACCCGGAGCTTACAAGACATATCTATTTAAAAGGATATCGTTATAATATGCATTACCGCCCGAAGACACTTTTGATTGAAAACGGTTTTCAGACAAATACCTATGAGGAGGCACACGATGCCATGGAACCACTGGCGGATGTTCTTTACAAGGTTTTATGCGGATAAAAATCAGAAATTGAATAAATTGTCATGTTTTGTGAAAAAATAGTTGTAAGTACGAAAAATATCGATATAATAAGTAAATAGAGATAAACGAAAGAGTTGATGATATATTATGGAATTTTCTAATTTAAACTTTCTATTCCGGTTTTTACCAATTTTTATACTTATATACTATTTATCACCTGCACGCTGGAAAAACGGTGTGCTGTTTCTTGGAAGCATCTTGTTTTATGCATTCGGAGAGCCGCTGTATGTGATCCTTCTTCTTATTTCCGTAGGCCTGCATTACCTTGCAGCCTGGTGTATAAAGGGAATGAAAAGACATCCGAAGAAAAAGCAGGGATTACTTGCGGCATTGATCGTTTTTGATGTGGGAATGCTTTTGTTCTTTAAATACACATCCTATCGCATGCCGCTTGGTTTCAGCTTCTTTACCTTCACTGTTTTATCCTATATCTTAGATGTTTATATGGGAAAATGTGAACCGGAGCGGTCGTTTGCCAAGGCAGGAATTTATATGATGCTGTTTCCAAAGCTGATTTCAGGACCTATCGCATCTTACCGGCAGATGTATCCGGAGTTAGAGAGACGCCGGATCACTTTTGAAGCAACGGAACAGGGACTGATGATCTTTACGATCGGTCTTGGCTTTAAGGTGATTTTTGCGGATCATTTCGGCATGCTGTGGAATGAGATACAGACCGCAGGCTTTGATTCGATCTCTACACCGTTAGCCTGGATCGGAGCGGCAGGCTATAGTGCACAGTTGTTTTTTGATTTTCAGGGATATTCCCTGATGGCAATCGGTGTGGGAAGAATGATTGGTTTTCATCTGCCGAAGAATTTTGATCATCCATACCGTTCAAAATCAGTCGCAGAGTTTTACCGCAGATGGCATATTACACTCGGACAGTGGTTTCGGGATTATCTGTATATTCCGTTAGGCGGTAACCGTGGCACAATGGTGCGGACGGTCTTTAATCTTCTGCTTGTATGGTTTGTGACCGGTATGTGGCATGGAAGTACCGCCAACTTCATTCTCTGGGGTATGGTGCTTGGATTTCTGGTTGTTTTAGAAAAGTGCTGCCTGAAGAAGTTTTTAAACAGACACCCGGTTGTGGCGCATCTGTATGTATTACTTGTGATCCCGATGACCTGGATTGTCTTTGCAATTACGAAGATCCGTGAGGTGGGGGTTTACTTTACGAGATTATTCCCTTTCTGGGGTTCGCCGGATTATGTGAACCAGGGTGATTTTATGCGGAGTCTTGGACGTTACGGCATCTTTTTTGTACTGGCATTTCTGGTTTCCCTGCCGTTTGTGGACAAGCTGTATGAAAAGTATAAGGATCATCTTGTGCCAAAGCTGTTGCTGCTGGTTGTATTCTGGTATTGCGTTTATAAGGTCGCAAATGGGATGAATAATCCGTTTTTGTATTTTCAGTTTTAGGTGTGAAAAATAGAAAGGTATCATATGAAAATAATAAAGAAGTTTCCGTTTTTTTCTACAATCATTTTACTGGGGATTATTTTTACCCTGATCGGTCTGCTTGGCAGGAATGGTGTGTATCGGGAATATCGGGAAAAAAGTGGCAATGTGCCGCTGCTTGCAAGTGTCTTCCAGGGACTTTCTGAGGGCAGATTTCCATGGAGTTCTGTAAAAAAGGATGAGGTAACAGCGGATCAGAATGACAGCGGGGATGACACAAAGAAAAAGGACACAGAGAAAAAAGACCCGGATAAAGATAATCCGGATAAGAAGGGGCAGCCGGCTGCAACGGAGTCTGTAACGACACAGCCGGCTGAGGATACCGAGGCGGCAGAAAGCGGACAGGCTGATGCGGATAAGACCTATGAGTTCACGACCGTAGACCAGTCTTATTTTGATGATGCATTATTTATCGGAGATTCGCGTACGGTCGGACTGCATGACTATTCCGGCTGGGATAATGCAACATATTATGCGAGTATCGGTCTTACAGTGTATGATCTGTTTACGAAGCCGATCGTGGAAGAAAATGGGACAACGATTACGATCGAGCAGGCACTTACAGAGCATAAGTTTGGGAAGATTTATCTGATGATCGGGATCAATGAGATGGGAACCGGTACGATCGATTCCTTTATGGAAACATATCAGAATGCAGTCACCCGCCTGCAGGAACTGCAGCCGGATGCGATTCTGTTTGTAGAAGGGATCATGTATGTAAAAAAAGAAAAGTCAGATACAGATCCGATTTTTAATAATCCGAACATCCAGGCGCGGAATGACCGGATCGCTGCACTTGCAGATAATAAGAAAATCTTTTATATCGATGTGAATGAAGTTGTTACAGATGAGACAGGTAATCTGAATCCGGAGTACACTTATGATGAAGTACATCTGTTAGGCAGATATTACAGTGTCTGGACAGATTTCCTGCTTGCACACGGAATCGTGCGATAAGTACAGGCAGAGTAAGATATTGAGAGGTAAAGGAATGGCAATAGATCAGAGCAAAATCAGAAATTTTTGTATTGTAGCACATATCGATCATGGAAAATCGACACTGGCAGACCGTATTATCGAAAAGACCGGACTTTTAACCAGCAGGGAGATGCAGGCACAGGTACTCGATAATATGGAACTTGAACGGGAGAGAGGAATTACGATCAAGTCGCAGGCTGTCCGTACTATATATAAGGCAGAGGACGGAGAAGAATATATTTTCAACCTGATCGATACACCGGGGCATGTTGACTTTACCTATGAGGTGTCACGAAGTCTGGCTGCCTGTGACGGTGCAATTTTAGTTGTGGATGCGGCACAGGGAATCGAGGCACAGACACTGGCAAATGTCTATCTTGCCCTGGACCATGACCTTGAGGTGATCCCGGTCATCAACAAAGTAGATCTTCCAAGTGCAGATCCGGATCGTGTGGTAGAAGAGATTGAAGATGTCATTGGAATCGAAGCACAGGATGCACCGCGTATCTCTGCAAAAACCGGACGAAATGTTGAGGAAGTATTAGAGCAGATCGTAAAGAAGCTGCCGGCACCGACCGGTGATCCGGATGCACCGTTAAAGGCACTGATCTTTGATTCGCTTTATGATGCATATAAAGGTGTTATCGTATTCTGCCGTATCCGTGAGGGACATATCAAGGCAGGCATGCCGATCAGGATGATGGCAACCGGAGCGGTGGCAGATGTGGTGGAGGTAGGATACTTTGGTGCAGGCCAGTTTATCCCATGTGACGAACTCTCAGCCGGTATGGTAGGTTATATTACCGCCAGCCTGAAAAATGTCAGCGACACCAGAGTAGGTGATACCGTAACAAATGCGGATCATCCATGTGCAGAGGCACTTCCGGGTTATAAGAAGGTCAATCCGATGGTTTACTGTGGACTTTATCCGGCAGATGGCGCAAAGTATCCGGATCTGAGGGATGCCTTAGAGAAGCTGCAGTTAAATGATGCGGCACTTCAGTTCGAGGCAGAGACATCGATCGCACTTGGCTTTGGATTCCGCTGCGGATTCCTTGGACTGTTACATCTTGAGGTCGTACAGGAACGGTTAGAGCGTGAGTATAACTTAGATCTGGTAACAACAGCACCGGGGGTTATCTATAAGGTACATAAGACAGATGGAACGGTGATCGATCTGACAAATCCATCGAATCTTCCGGATCCTTCGGAGATCGAGTATATGGAAGAACCATTTGTCAGTGCGGAGATCATGGTAACGAGTGATTATGTGGGAGCAATCATGGATCTGTGTCAGGAACGGCGCGGAATCTATGTGAGCATGGAATATATCGAGCAGACGCGTGCCGTGTTAAAGTACGATCTGCCGCTTAATGAGATCATTTATGACTTCTTTGATGCATTAAAGTCACGTTCCCGCGGTTATGCGTCCTTTGATTATGAGATGAAGGGCTACCAGAGATCCGAGCTTGTAAAGCTTGATATCTTAATCAACCGTGAGCCGGTGGATGCCTTATCCTTTATCGTGTTTAAGGATACCGCATATGAGCGTGGAAGAAAGATGTGTGAGAAGCTCAAGGAAGAGATCCCAAGACATCTGTTTGAGATTCCGATCCAGGCAGCCGTCGGCAGCAAGGTAATTGCGCGTGAGACGGTAAAGGCAATGCGCAAGGATGTGCTTGCGAAGTGCTATGGTGGAGACATCAGCCGTAAGAGAAAGCTGCTTGAGAAGCAGAAGGAAGGTAAGAAGCGTATGCGTCAGGTGGGTAATGTAGAGATCCCACAGGAGGCATTTATGAGTGTGTTGAAACTGGATGAGGACTAGAGCATGAAAAAGATCATGGAACTATATCTGCACATTCCGTTTTGTGTAAAAAAGTGCGCATATTGTGATTTTCTGTCTGCTCCGGCAGATGAGGCGACACAGAGAGCGTATGTTGCCGCTCTTTTGCAGGAAATAGCATATATGGGAGCAAAATGTAGAGACCGGGAGGTCTCTACTATCTATATTGGCGGAGGAACGCCATCCTGGTTACAGGAAGCCTATCTGGCAATGATCTTAGAACAGATCTTTTTAACCTTCACAGTGCGCCCGGATGCGGAAGTCAGTATCGAGTGTAATCCGGGAACACTGACAAAGGAAAAGCTGTATATGTATGCACAGTATGGCGTGAACCGGCTGAGTATCGGCTTGCAGTCGACGCTGGATGACGAGTTAAAGCTGCTTGGCAGGATCCACACCTACGATCAGTTCCTGCGCAATTATGCGCTGGCACGTGAGATGGGCTATGGGAATATCAATGTTGACCTGATGAGTGCACTGCCGTACCAGTCGAGAGAAAAATATATGACCTCCTTACAACGGGTGACTGCCTTAAAGCCCGAACATATTTCGGCATATTCCCTGATCATTGAAAAAGGAACGCCATTTTATGAGAAGTATAAGTTTGATGCAGTCAAAAGAGAAGCCGGTATGCCGACCGATTATCTGCCAAGTGAAGAGACAGAATATGCAATCTACAAGCAGACACAGTCTGCATTGGCAGAAGCCGGATACCATCACTATGAAGTCTCGAATTATGCGAAACCGGGCTATGAGTGCAGGCACAACATCGGCTATTGGAAGCGCACGGATTATCTCGGACTGGGACTAGGCGCAGCATCCTTAATGGATAATGTACGGTATACGAATACAACCGATCTTGCAGCCTATCTGGAGGGAGTTAAGATACTTTCGGATCAGATCGATGCAGAGCTGATGCAGATGCTCTCCGAAGAGGAAAAGCATGCAGCGTATGCAACAAATCTTCAGCGGAGCATTGATGCGGTATCACGCCTGGCACAGATGGAGGAATTCATGTTTTTAGGACTTCGTATGACGGAAGGGATAACCAGACAGGAGTTCTATCAGAACTTCGGAATGCAGATCGAAGGCGTCTATGGACAGGTACTTCCACAGCTTGTCTCGGAGGAACTGATCGAGCAGAAGGCAGGACAGATCAGATTGTCAGACAGAGGAATGGATATCAGTAATTATGTATTGTCACAATTTTTATTAGGTTAGTAATGAAAAACAGGGGGCATCGTGCGAAAAATAAGATTTTCACACACAAGATTTGTGCAAGGAACAGCACAAGAATGGAGATCAATATGAACGAAGTGTATGAAAAAATGATGAAGTGCTATGAGGGAGTCAGAAAGAAGATTGATTTTATACCGAAGGTCGCACTGGTCTTAGGATCGGGTCTCGGGGATTATGCGGATACGATCCGGGTAGAAGCAACTTTAGACTACCATGACATCGAGGGCTTCCCGGTATCGACTGTTCCGGGACATAAGGGCAGATTTATCTTTGGCTATGTGGGCAGTGTACCGGTGGTCTGTATGCAGGGGCGTGTACATTACTACGAAGGCTATGCGATGACCGATGTGGTATTGCCGGTCCGTCTGATGAAGCTGATGGGAGCCGAAGTCTTGTTTTTAACGAATGCAGCAGGCGGAATCAAGCAGGGAATGCAGGCAGGAGATCTGATGATGATCACCGGACAGATCGCAAGCTTTGTTCCATCACCGCTTATCGGAGCCAATATCGAAGAATTGGGACCACGATTCCCGGATATGAGCGAGATCTATAATAAGGACTTGCAGAAAATCATAAGAAGGGCAGCTGTTGAGTTAGATATTCCGATTCAGGAAGGAACATACTTACAGCTTACCGGTCCGAACTTTGAGACACCACAGGAGATTACGATGTGCCGTACCTTAGGTGCGGATGCAGTTGGCATGAGTACCGCCTGTGAGGCAGTCGCAGCAAATCATATGGGTATGAAGATCTGTGGAATCTCCTGTATCTCGAATCTTGCATGTGGCATTTCACCGGTTCCGCTTTGCCATGAGGAAGTACAGGAAACTGCCGATCGAACAGCACCACTTTTTCAGCAGTTAGTCAGCCGTGTCATTACATTGATCGGAGAAGGGAGCAGCCTATGAATATCCGCTTCTATGATGCGAAGATTCTAAGGACAGGAGAAGACCACACCTTTTTTGTGGAAACGGGCGAACTCTGGGTACTTGGTAATACGATCGGTTATATCGGAGACGGTCAGGCTGCCCCGGCTGCACCGGCATGGGATCAGGAGATCGATGCAGACGGTAATCTTCTGATGCCGGGCTTTAAGGATGCACATACCCATACGGCAATGACATTCTTACGTTCCTATGCCGATGACCTTCCACTTCAGGAATGGCTGAATAAACAGGTATTTCCAATGGAAGGGAAGCTTACCAGAGAAGATGTATACTGGACGAGCATCTTAGGTATCATGGAATATCTGACAAGCGGGATCACTTCGAATTTTGATATGTATTTTTTCCCACAGCAGGTCATCCAGGCATCGGTGGACTGTGGCTTTCGAACCGTGCAGGTCGGTGCAGTCAATGACTTTGTAAGCAGCATGGAAGAGATGGAGGAGTGTTACCACAAGGTCAATGCAATGAGTGAACTGACCAGCTATATGATCGGCTTTCACGCGGAGTATACGACTTCACATCAGAAGTTAGAGCAGATCGCAGCACTTGCAGATAAGCTGCATTCTCCGGTATATCTGCATAATTCCGAAACAGCCTTAGAGGTTGAGGAATGTAAAAAGCGTTACGGCATGACACCGACACAGCTTACAGACGAACTTGGGATGTATGCATATGGCGGTGGCGGCTATCACTGTATTTATTTTGATGAGAAGGACATTGATATTTTTGCAAAAAAAGACTTATCCGTAGTGACAAACCCGGCATCGAATCTGAAGCTTGCAAGCGGGATCGCTCCGGTCAAGACCTTTTTAGACCGTGGCATCAATGTAGCGATCGGAACAGACGGGGCTGCAAGCAACAACTGTCTTGATATGTTCCGGGAGATGTTCTTAACAACCGGCCTTGCCAAGATCAGGGAAAAGGACGCGGCCTGCTTTGGGGCAGACGAGGTTTTATATATGGCAACGGCAGGCGGTGCAAAGGCAATGGGACTTGCCGACTGTGACAGACTTGCCGAAGGAAAAAGGGCAGATCTGATCATGATCGACTTAAAGCAGCCGAATATGCAGCCGGAAAATAATATCGTAAAAAATATTGTATACAGTGGAAGCAAGCAGAATGTGATCCTTACGATGGTGAATGGACGTATTCTCTATGAGAACCGGAAGGGAGCGGGCATGCAGTTTGAAATCGGCTTTGATCCGGAAGAAATCTATCGTAAGGTCAATGAAATTGTAAGTACACACAGATAAGTAGAAAGGCACAGATTATGAAGATCACATTTGTACATCACAGCTGTTTTGTAGTGGAGTTAGAGTCGCATATTCTGGTATTTGATTATTTTGATGGTGATAAGGTAAACGGATATCATTTTACCGGACAGCTGCCGGAGTTCGATCCGGCAAAGAAGCTGTACTTTTTCGCCAGCCATAAGCATCAGGATCACTTTGATCTTGGCATTTTAAAGCTTGCCGGAAAGTATCCGGACATTCAGTATATTCTATCAAAGGACATCCGGTTAGGCAGAAATTATCTGCTGCGGAATGGCATTCCGTTATCGGTGAAGGAAAGAATCAGATTTGTCAGTCCGGATGGCAGTTATAGGGTAGACGACATGAAGATTACGACGCTTCGTTCGACCGATGCCGGTGTGGCATTTCTCGTAGAGGCAGAAGGAAAGGTGATCTATCATGCGGGAGATCTGCACAACTGGAAGATGGAAGGCGCAGGAGAACTGATTAATGGAAAAATGGAGCGCGGCTATAAGGGCGCACTTTCTAGGATCAGTGACAGACATATCGATGTCGCATTTGTGGTATTAGACGGAAGACTGGGAGAGCATACGAACCGCGGGCTGGATTATTTTATGCGCCATATGAATGCGGATTATGTCTTCCCGATGCATATGTGGCAGCAGTTTGATCTGCCGGCGCAGTATAAGAGAATGTGCAACAACTCGCTGTTTACCGAACGGCTGGTGGACATTACCCATGAAAATCAGATTTTTGAGATTGATTAGGTTGAAAAAATAGGACGAGTGGGCTATAATAGCGGAAGGTATTCTGACTTTTTTGAATGGGAGGAAACGATATGGTTTTTATTGGAAGTTTTTTACAGTATTTAATCATTTTTGTGATTCTGGCGGCGATTGCAGTCGCGGGTGTTTTTGCAGGAAAGGCATTACGTGCGCGTAAGGATGCAAAGGAGCTTGAGGCTGGCAGGGAGAACAAGGAAGCGTAAGCGGATGTTGCTTGTCAGATTACAGAAAGAGAAATAGATTTTGGAGGAATAGACGTGAAAAAGTATGGCGTAAATGATTTAAGAAGAATGTACCTTGAATTCTTCGAGAGCAAGGGACATCTTGCAATGAAGAGCTTTTCCCTGGTACCACACAATGATAACAGCTTATTACTGATCAATGCAGGTATGGCACCGTTAAAGCCTTATTTTACCGGACAGGAGATCCCACCGAGAACAAGAGTAACAACCTGTCAGAAGTGTATCCGTACCGGTGATATCGAAAACGTTGGTAAAACAGCAAGACATCTGACTTTCTTTGAGATGCTTGGTAACTTCTCCTTCGGGGATTACTTTAAGCATGAAGCGATCGCATGGTCCTGGGAGTTCTTAACCAAGGTGCTTGAGTTAGATCCGGACAGATTATATCCATCGATCTATGGAGAAGATAATGAGGCATTTGACATCTGGACGAAGGAAGTAGGCGTTCCGGAAGAGAAGATCACACGTTTTTACCGTGACCCTGAGACCGGTGAATGTGATAACTTCTGGGAGCATGGTGCAGGTCCTTGTGGTCCGTGTTCTGAGATCTATTATGACAGAGGCGAGAAGTACGGCTGTGGCAGCCCGGACTGTAAGGTCGGCTGTGACTGTGACCGTTTTATGGAAGTATGGAATAACGTATTTACACAGTTTGACGGAGATGGCAAGGGCGGCTATGAAGAACTTGCACAGAAGAATATCGATACCGGTATGGGATTAGAGCGTCTGGCTGTTGTAATGCAGGATGTAGATTCGGTATTTGACATTGATACGATGAAAGCAATCCGTGATAAGATCTGTGAGATGTCACATAAGACCTATCAGCAGGATGCATTAGATGATGTATCGATCCGTCTGATCACAGACCATATCCGTTCCGCAACCTTTATGATCTCCGATGGAATCATGCCATCGAATGAGGGAAGAGGCTATGTACTGCGCCGTCTGATCCGTCGTGCAGCAAGACATGGAAGATTACTCGGTATTGATGGATTATTCCTTGCAAAACTGTCTGAGACGGTGATCAATGAGAGTAAGGACGGTTATCCGGAATTAGAAGAGAAGAAGGAATTCATCTTCAAGGTATTATCCCAGGAAGAAGAGAAGTTCAATAAGACGATCGATCAGGGTCTTGCGATCTTAGCTGATATGCAGGCTGAGATGGAGAAAAACGGAAGCAAAGAGCTTTCCGGCGCAGATGCGTTCAAGCTGTATGATACTTACGGATTCCCACTTGATCTGACACAGGAGATCTTAGAGGAGAAGGGCTTTACGATTGATGAGGCAGGATTTGGCGCAGCAATGGAAGAACAGCGTACCAAGGCAAGAAAAGCACGTAAGGTAACAAACTATATGGGTGCGGATGTGACCGTATATGAATCTATCGACCCGGCTGTTACAACAGAGTTCGTCGGATATGAGAATCTGACCTACAGCTCGAAGGTAACGGTTATGACTACAGAGACAGAGATCGTAGAAGCATTATCCGATGGAGAAGTAGGAACGATTTTCGTAGAGCAGACCCCGTTTTATGCAACCATGGGTGGACAGAATGCAGATACCGGTGTGATAAGAAGCGCAGACGGAAGCTTTGAGTTTTCCGTAGAAGATACCGTTAAGATGTTAGGCGGTAAGGTCGGCCATATCGGAAAAGTAACAAAGGGAATGGTAAAAACCGGTGATGTGGTAGAGCTTGTGGTAGATGCAGATAAGCGTGCAGCAATCGCAAAGAACCACAGCGCAACCCACTTATTACAGAAGGCACTCCGTCATGTATTAGGCTCCCATGTAGAGCAGGCCGGTTCCGATGTCAATCCGGATCGTCTCCGTTTTGACTTCTCACACTTTTCGGCTATGACAGCAGAAGAGATCAAACAGGTAGAGAATATTGTAAACGGGCAGATCGCAGCAGCACTTCCGGTTGTAACAGAGGTTATGACTTTAGACGAAGCGAAGAAGACCGGTGCAATGGCACTTTTCGGTGAGAAGTATGGTGAGAAAGTCCGTGTCGTAAAGATGGGCGATTTTTCAACCGAGTTATGTGGTGGTACACATGTAAGCAATACGGCAGCAATCACTGCATTCAAGATCATATCCGAGACCGGTGTGGCAGCAGGCGTACGTCGTATTGAGGCACTGACATCGAATGCAGTATTTGAATATTATGATAAGATCGAGGCTGAATTAGAAGCAGCAGCGAAGTTAGTAAAAACAACTCCGGCAACCCTCTGTGAGCGTCTTGAGCATATGATGGCAGAGATGAAGGCTTTACAGAGTGAGAACGAGTCCTTAAAGAGCAAGGCAGCCAAGGATGCACTTGGTGATGTTATGGATCAGGTCGTAGAGGTAAAGGGCATGAAGTTACTTGCTGCATCCGTAGCAGGTGTGGATATGAACGGACTGCGTGACCTTGGGGACCAGTTAAAAGAGAAGTTAGGCAGCGGTGTTGTTGTATTAGCTTCTGACTGTGATGGAAAGGTAAATCTGATCGCAATGGCAACCGATGATGCAATGGCAAAGGGCGCACATGCAGGAAACCTGATCAAGGGCATTGCCGCAAAAGTCGGTGGCGGCGGCGGTGGACGTCCGAATATGGCTCAGGCCGGTGGTAAGAACCCGGCTGGTATTGCAGATGCACTTGCAGAAGCAAAGAATGTATTAGAGAGCCAGATCTAAGCAGGCGATAGTTGTTTGGAAAATAATTTATATTTTTTGTTGAAAATAGTTGACGAATTGAAAAAATCTGCTATAATCAATGATAGTGCAATAAAAT
>ERZ1034873.638-NODE-638-length-17339-cov-113.979519_pt1 | contig 17339 bp, 42 predicted proteins | sample MGYA00520689_ERZ1034873 | MGnify/ENA primary metagenome ERZ1034873 (study PRJEB33766, sample SAMN09781722) | gut metagenome | biome: gut microbiome | host: Homo sapiens | place: Madagascar | study: EMG produced TPA metagenomics assembly of the PRJNA485056 data...
AATCAAAATACTTTATATTGAACCAGTTAATTGGGGAAGGAGAATGGATGAGGATTCGCGATTTCGTTCCCATCTTCATCAACGAATAAATGTTTGTCAAAATCGCAATATCCTGTTTTAAGACTTACCCAACTACGGTTAGGGTTGCCCCTACGGTTCTCCATCCAACCCTTGGCGTTCCAGGCGATAACATCTTTCCGGGCCTCCTCTGTCATCTTTTCAAGGTCCAGATAAGTGTGAGAAATGTTCCACTTATCAACAAGCTGCTCAACGGGGCCGTAGTCCTTGATTTCACCGGAACGAACCTTCTCAGCACAGCATTTACACAGAGTATCCAGATTGAGGTGAGTGATATAGCCATCAAACGCAATTCCAAATGTATTATCGCTATGGATAAAATGCCGCTCAGGGTCAGGTAATTGGTCGCGCCAATCAGTACACTTTTCATTGTGGCGGTCAACCTCGCGCTGGCAAGCCGGGCATTCAGCAGTCTCATTATCATAGCAATCCTGACAAATCAAACGGCCCTCGACCTCATACAAATCCTCAGAATTACAGTAATGACCACACTCTTCGCACTCGCCATCACCATTACAGCTATGACAAATCAAATCATTGGAACTCAGGAGGTCTTCATCATAACCGCTAGAAGTCTTACCACAGCTCAGGCACTCACTTACACCAGAGTAATAGATATCAATCTTCTCCGGCAGATTGGCATTCAGATACATCAGATGCTCAAAACGGAAGTCGCTATACATATGACCAGTAGAAAATTTCACAGGAATCTTCTTCTCGCCAACCTGTACGTTGTCATAACAATCAGCACAGAACAGACAGGTGGTATCCTGATACTGGTAATGGAGATTCTTCTCAGCCAGGCTTTTCAGCCAGTTCAGGCACTCGCCCACCAGTTCAGCATTACAATAAGGATACTCACGAATATTAACAATAACATCGCGGTCAATAACAAACAGGCAACGCCACTTCTTGCTGTTCCAATGACCATCAGGAATATCCATCTCATAGTTGGGGTTCCGCAAATACGCCACTACAACGCAAGGAGAGTTCATCATCTCTACGGTGCCCTGGCGATAATCACCACAAGCCTGCCAGCTCATACAACTGTCCCAACCCTCATTATTATCACTCATAGTCATAAAATCCAGAGGGTGAATAGACAGGCACAGTTCGCCAGTCAGCTTCTTTTGATTGAGGATACGAGAATGTTCCAGACGAAACTCTTCGAAGATTTCATTCCACTCCTGGTTCTCAAAGGTGGCGAGAATCTTACCCAGAATCTTCACAACCTTGGCGCCGGTATTTACACGGATGCCATTCACAGTGAACTCGGTGCGACTCCAAGAGTTATTAGCCAGCATATAGGAGTCAATCAGACGAGTAATGTTATCTGCTTCCTCATCATTCAGACCCAATGCGAGATAATCACTCCGCATCCAGAAGTTCTGACGAATCAGGGCCTCCATCCTAGCGATGCCATTATCATCTCTGCGATAACGAGCCTCATTGATTTCATCAGCCAGCTCATCAACTCCCTTAGAGAAGTTGAAGGACTTCTTCAAGATAATCTGCTCACCGAACATCGTGTAGAGACGCTCCTTAGCTTCTGCCCACGGTGCCATCGTCTTCGGCATAGACTGAACATAACAGCCAGTCGCATCATATTCCTCATTCTTGCCGCCATACGCCTCAATATAATTACGAATCAGGTTGATATCTTCCGTAGTCAGAGCTTCATACAGATTCATTTCGTATCATTTCCTTTCTTCATCTTATATATATATTATATTATATTTTTTATAAAAAATCAAATAAGGGTCTTACCGCTAGTGGGTAAGACCCTTATTCTCGATGATTAAATCATCAAACTGAGGGGGGGGATATATTACTTAACCTGATTCATCAGCATCAAAGGAACGGCGAGGTCCTTCATATCGCCATCGCTCATCAGCATCAGCATCATAGGGTTAAACGCATTGGTGGAGCCATTAGCCTGGCTCATCAGCATCATAGGAACCAGCATATCTTTCATATCGGACTTGCCGTCCATCAGCATCAGCATCCACAGATTGCCAAACGGATTCTCAGAGGTGGGAGTCTGGCCCATCAGGTTGTCAAACAGGGAGATAACCTTGGTCGCGAAATTGAAGCCAAACATATTCTTAGAAGGCATAATAGTCTTCTTCTCACCAGCCACGGAGTCAATGGCAACCAGGTCGCCGGCCTCAGTCTTGCTGACCACAAACATAGGCTTGCGTGCGTGGATGATAACATCGCCCACCGCAATGTCCTTGATAGCCACAGGCATCTTGAACAGGAAATTGGAACCATCGAAGTTGAACACATCAACATCCATCAGGTCGCCGGTGCTCTTGTCGTAGGCAGTCCAGACACCAGAGGTATTCTTAACAGCCATACCGTACATAGACATACGGATAGAATCATTGGTAATCTTACCGAAATCAAAATTAAAACCCTTCATTTTGTTCTCCTTTTCTTCATTATCCTTTTTTTCGTAATTCTTACAGTTTTTACACAGGTCATCAGTACAAATACTCACCTGGTCAGCGCAAGGACTAATAACACTTGCCTTGGTATTGAGTTTTGTAACATCAACCAAATCATCAGCACTCACAGGCTTGGTAGTGCCAGTGCTGGCAAACCAATCGAGAGTGAGACCTCCTGGCTTCGCTGTCGCAGTATTTGCCAATTCCGCAGCATTAGAAACAATCGCCTTAGTTGCGGTATTATCTCCAATCGGACCGCCTGTAATGCCATCCCAATTCAAAACGGTAGGTTGAGCAGTCGCATAACTGGGCTTATACTTCTCACTGTCAGTATAAATTTTTTCATAATGCTCATTTACATCATTAAAATAGTTGTTAATTGCCTTACACTGTTTAATGACATTCTTGTAGTAATAACTATCCTTAGCCGCCATTCTTGCCTTCCACATCTTCTCTGCCAGAGAAGTACCCGTTATAGAAATGAAGTAATCATTAACCTCTCTTACTTCAACATTCTGCATCAAAACATCAGTAGTGAATCGAGGAGTCAACTCATTAGCAAGAAACTGACCGAAGGATTTATCATCAAGATGGAACTTAGAAACAGTCTCATCAACGGATACTTCATTCGCATCAATATCGAAGCGGACAGAAGTTGAAACGATTGTATCGTTGACAGCGGGAGAACAACGCTCGCGCATTACCTTGCGAATCTTACACCAATCATCATAATCAAACTTCTTATACTGCTTACGCTTTACTGCGTCATTAAACTTCTCAAACAATTCATTGAACGCTTGCTGAGTACATCTAACGTTCACAATGGGGCGCTTAATTTTTGCCATTAACTTTCCTCCTACCTACGTCGCATTACTTCGGACTTAATATAGTCGAGGTCAGACTGCGACAGGTCATCATCGACATCAATGGTATAATTGCCCGCGTCCGCGTGAACCAGCGCGTCAATAATATCCTCTACCTCTTGGGTGTGCTTCGCATAGGGCCAAAACGGGTCGTTCATATTAAACATACTTATCACTCTCCTGCGTTATCGAAATTTCGGACATTTTATTACCAGTTAGCGGAATTTCGTGAAGCGCGTGCCTCAGTCTCAACAATCCTAACCACGTCTTTGAACTCGTGGTTATGCTTCAAACAATTCTTGGCGTAGGCAATCATCACCTCGTCCCAATCGCCCTCTTCTTCGGCAATTCTATCAATGTAATTATAGCCAGCGTCAATAGCATCATCGAGGAACAGGTAATAATCTTCATCCATATCAAGGGGGTATTTAATCTTATAAATAGTCATTAGTAAATATCACACCCATCTACAACTTCATCAGAGTCATACAACTTCTGAAAATACCAGACCAAATCTTCATCGCTGATATGAGCGGAGTATCTCATACGATCGAGTTCCTCAAACATCTCAACGAGATGGTTATCCTCCATATCCTCATAATGGACAGTCTTAACCTGATAGTCCTCGTGATGAGGAACACACAGGTGAATATTGATGAAATATGCCAGACTAGTTTTCAACAGAGTTTTGTTGTCATAAAACATCACAGCTTTCTTCTCGTGATAACCATCGTCCAGAACCAAGACCTTAATCATATCCATCAATTCCTTTCAGTTCATTATACACATCTTCGATTAACTTATGAATACACTTTACAGGGTAATCATAATCATCATATTTTTGATAGGGACATTTATTACATAGACAATAAGCACAACATTCAAGTGCTTGTTTAATTTCTTCTTTCATCTTATATATATATTATATTTTTTAAAAAAAATCAATCGAATAGATTTTTGCCAAACTCTCTGCGGAATGCGTCCTCGAACGCATGCCAATTACCGTAGAAATAGATATCTACATACCAGTCAACCAAATCGGCATTAACAGCCTCCTTAATAATGCTAGCAAACACATCTTTGTAATCCATTAATATGCCTCCTCAACCTGATACCAAGTAGCGAGAGAACGATGGGTATAATAGCGCGTATATGCCTCTACCCAAATAGCATCTTCACACCACTCATTATGCTCTTTGGCCAGTTTATCGCGCACCTGTTCAACATAATAGTCAATAGTGTTATCGAAAATAACACCCTGTTCGACCAAATTGTCATAGAAGGCATCTACAATATACTGAGCTCGCATATTAGCCATACCGGGGTCGCAAACAATGAATGCGGAACGGGCCCGGTCATCAGACCTCAAACCATATTTAACACGATAACGATAATTCATAATTACAACTCCTCAAATGGATTTTTAATATCAATTAACTCGGCTTGATACCAGATATGGTCTTCAAGCATAGCATAGTATTTATTGCGCCCAAGATTCCACAATGACTGATCTTTATATTCACTACTTGGGCGTTGGCCAGTTAAATATTTTACTTTATCTCGATATTCTTCAATGAACTCGCCGATATAATGTTTCCATCGAACTTTCTTTTTTCTAGCCAAACCTTCAAAATAACTGCGAGCATAAGTTTGAGCATCTTCAAGAGCCTCTTCGAGACTCGTACTATAACGAACCATAGTTATAATATCGCCCACATCATAAGTACCGTAGGTGAGTAAATATTTTTGGAACATTAAAACCCCCCCCACTCTTCATAAACTACACAAGGGTCCGCATCAGATGCTTCTTCTACTTTATACCAAACGCGGTCATCAATCATTGACCAGTATAAATTATTAACATATTCCCAAGTAGCATCCCATTTATCCCAAGTATTAGGTAAATGTAAATCACTTATTACTTTTTCATATAATTGTTTTTGTTTAAGAAATCGAATCTGATTATCATCTACTTTACGAAAAAATAATTTATGGGCTAACCTTACCGCTCGGGATTGAGCCTGTTCCATATTAGAAGCACTAATAAATGCGTGTCCTCCACAATGTATATCATATAGACCATATTCAACACTATATACCATAAGCTCATTCCCTTTCTCTATCATATATATATTATATAATATTTTTTAATAAAAATCAATAAAAAAAAATAGGGATAGTATAACTATCCCTATTGTATGTTAATGCTCACGAGGGTGAGACTCCATATATTCTTTAATGCGGTCGCCGTCATATCGACTCGGGCACTTCGCGCACAGAAATGAATCATAACTCTTACAAACGTGAATATCCTCATTAGTATTCGGGTCCTTGGGGATATTCAGCGGGTCAAACGCGCAATAAATCATTCTTTTATCTCCTATAATATGGTGTTTCATCTGTCCAACAGGTGGCAAAAACATAAGCTATTACTTGATTATTGAAAAAATCATTATATGATTTTTCTTCAATACATATTTTTACTTTATCAGTGATTTCAATACCTTTTTGCTCATATTTCTCAATGTTTTTGTTGTAATAGAAATCATAATCTGGTATAAAATAATATGATTTGCCTTCTAACATCACGCGCTCATAGAGCCGAATTGCTTGACCGCGCAACCATCGTTCAGCGGATTGCCGGTCTTCAAAATCGTGAACGCAATCATAAACATTGCGTCTGCGCTTACCGCGTTCTCCATATGAAAAATAAAATTTCATCGATTCATCTCGACATATACTTCGTTGCCCGTCCAATTATCATTGGCTAGACACTCCTTGCGGATAGTGCCAATAATCAGATTGAACAAACAGTTGTAATCGAACTCTTCCTTGTCCAGATTCTCGTCCATAGAGAGGAAACCATCCTCAATGAAATCAATACGGACAAGGTCTTCATTAGGCATCTCACACTGGGAAATGAGCATATCCCACATATCCCAGAAGTCAACATCATAGTTCTTGATAGCCCACTTACACAGAGCATATGCGTCCTTGAATCGGATAACGTGCCACGTATAGATATTCATATCAATCAATCCTTTCTATTGGGATTACGGATAATAAATTCTTTTACCTCTTGGGTGCGGAAAGGATAGGTCTCGGGGACGGCGTTGAAAGCATCAACAATGCGGTAAAAATCGCTCTGTTTAAAATAAAGGCACTCGCCGCCTTTTACCATAGGACAAGTTTCGCCATTACTCTGCGCCCACTGGCAAAACCAAATTGTACGGTCATTCCAAGGATTTTCAGTGGGATATGACCAAGGGCAATCTTCGACCTTCTTGGGCATTTCATCAACAAGGATTTTCATAAGCAACAGTCTCCTCATAAGTTGGAATAAATGGACATTTCTCGTCTTTCTCTGCTACTGGACAATGATTATAATCAAGTCTACACATCGTCATTTCATCACCAGTCCAGGCATTATAATTCAAATAACTCGAACCACAGTTTGTAGGATTGGGAATGAATGGAGAGTCAGGACCATAATCATCAGTTTGGACTTCGTTCTTCTTATCTTTACAGCGCAAACGCCGACCACAATATGGACAATAATTTATCTGACGCTGAATATGAATGAAATCATCATCATAATCACTCCACTCACCGGTCTCAATATCGAAATACCAAGCATCATCAGTGGGATTATAATAAACTTCGTGGTCATACATCTTGGGATTACAATAATCACACATCACATATCCCTCCAACTCTTCCTATTGGCTTCTTTAATCTTATAGTCGAATTTCGTAAATTCATACGGCTTACCGCTAATATTGGTAGGAACCAACAGGTCAATCAAATTGGCACTATTCAACTTATAGGGCCCGCTGATAGCCTCGGCTTCTCCCGTAGCCAACAGTCTCTCACGGAGATGGAGAATATACTCATTCGCCTGCTTATCATTGTCGGCAATGAATGTGTGCTTATCGAAATGAATCAGGTCGTGCTGAACAGTATAGACATAAATCTTCATTATCTTACCTCCGCGACGCGAGTTAATACGCTTTGATGAATGTTATGGTAGAGATTGTGGCTCTTTACAGTTCCACGAATACGATGCTTGGTGCCCTCGGGCCAGTCCTTCGCGGTAGTAGTCCAGAGATAGATATTGCCGGACTCGTCCTCAAAAGTCATCATATTGGAATGACCATAATTGGTTTCCAGTTTATAGTTGCGGATAACCACGATACTGCGGTCAATGCGCTCACCAACGGCGCCTTGATACTGACTGGGATGTTCCGGCCACAACAGAGCATCAATGTTCTCGTGGATTTCAGCATCAGTCTTCAACTTCTCGTCATCATTACCAACCAGCGCCCACTCCAACTTCATAGGATTACAGTCAGTAGGCAAGTTTTCAGGAAGGTCGATATCAGAAGGGAAATACCAGCCCCATAGCCGGCAATACCGAGCAGGAGAATACTTGAAATACTCATTGTTTTCGTCCATTCCACCATTCTTGAAAATGGTGATATAATCATTTATGAAACCCAGAACAATCTTCTGAGTTTTAAAGGGAATGCTCTGCGGTTCAACGACGCCATACATTTTGTTGTACTCGTCCTCGCTATACCATCTTACTTGTCTAGTACTACCGTTCTTGGGATTCTGGACCTTCACATACTGACGTCCATTAACAGTATATACCTCGCTCACAATGGCGTAGGACTGGAAAGACTTCGCTACCATTTGTATCATTCCCTTCATTCATCTTATATATATATTATATAATATTTTTTAATAAAAATCAAAAAAAGGGATGAAGCGCTAGACCTCATCCCCTCAAAATACTTGTATCAATAATTGAAAAATTAGCCCTATGAACATACAAATCCATACCGTCGATTGTAATATGCGTGGTCTTGGGCAAATTCTTACAAAGTTCCCAACTAACATCAGACCCGCTATACATTCGGATAGGCTCGCCCGTCTGAGACTGAATCACAACAACACGAGGCTTTACTGTGCGCCCGTGAGACTGTTCGTTAATACACCACCACTGAACAGTCCAGTAGTCAGTCCAATTCATACTGAACCAAGGCTCGTCGACACCAATATACGCATCATTTGTGCGGACGTGGGTATTGACAACCTCAGGAATATTCATATTCAGAATTTCAAGGCGGTTATCGGCAAAAATAATAGTAGAACCGCATGAATCAATCTGCTTACCGTCGATATATACAGACATTACAGAGGACATTGTCCAATTATATTCCCAATATCCTTCGGTGCTATAAGTATATTCTTTCACCTTATTCGGCTCAATATTGAAAGTAGAGCCGGTTGCGCTCAGCCACAGGCCGCCGGCGTTATCGTAAAAATCAGCATTGAAAGTGATTTTTACTGCTTCATCTTCTGGCTTATCAGCGCCGAGAGTCTCGCCCTTCGGCCCACCTACACAGCCGGCGCACATCAGAGTAATCAAAACCGCCATCAACGCACACAGAAACTTACGCATTAGTCTCCTCCCACCATTTGGTAAACGGCATCCAGTGAAGAACAATATCGCCCTCGCAAATATTGCCCCAGGCCTGTCCATCATAATCCCAATAACTTACTGAATAACCCTCTTCGGTCATATCGGGGCGGCCCCGATAAATAGGCGCGGTATGAACGACATAGGCCTTAGCTTTATCTTTGAGAGACGGGTAATCACTGGGCACGCTATCAAGGGCATTCACCCAGCCACTCTTAATTTCAACGTTCATAGATAATCAAATTCCCTTCTTTATCATATAAGGGCGAGAGTGCTCCATTTGTATAAATATATACGACGCCTGTGTTTCGGTCGACAACCGCATATGCGTCTCCACCTAGCACCTCGCCCTTATCAACTGGAATAAATAGTTCCCTATCTTCTGGAAATACTACGCCCTTGTCTACGACGCTGGGTTTAAATGACGAGAAGATGTTAATAAACATAATCGCCACCAACAGAATCGCCGCAGTCAAGCACGCAGTTCCAAGATGTTTCTTAATCGAATCCCACATCTAACATTTCCTCACCAGGGTCATATATCATCAATGACCCATCTTCATTATATAACGGACAGAAACTACCGTATCCACCGACGAAAATATACATAACGCCAGTAACAGAATCGGCATACACTGTGGCGGCGTGTCCGCATACTTCACCACTGTCTATTTTCAAGAATCGCTCACTATCGACGGGGAAAAAACTTCCGTCTTGGAGGTCTTCCATTTCATTTGCTGGGCCGTTTACACGACTCTGCTCCATTTTATGGACTGTCTTGATTACTACCCAAATCATCATACCCAAGAGCAATAGTAGACAAACCCATATCATAAAACGGTCTAAATCTATTTTCTTCATTTGACTACCTCCTTAATCGAGATTGCCAAAAATTTGATTCATTGCCTCGCGGTATTCGGTTTCGGTGATTTCATCATAGTCGGCCTCGGCTTCGTGAAAGTAATAGTCTTCGGTCATACCACGCTTAACGATTTCATCGCTATCAAAATACTTAGTTGCAATCTCATCCAAGTTATCTTCAATAAAGTCATTAAGCGTATAATAGATTTCGTCCTCAGTATTACCTCTGAAATAGACATAGAATTCATCCTTGTCTTTGAGCGCGGTAGTGATGGTAATGTGGAAGTATTTAGTCATCATTCCGCATCACCCCGATTGATGTAGGTATCAATGATATTCAGACAGTGAGCCATATAATGGCCCTCGTCATTATCCAGTTCGCCGTGATTGACCAAGGCATCAATCTCAGTCCGAATATTCAGCAGACAAGCATTGGCTTCGGTCTTATTAACAGTGGTAGGAATATTCATTATTCGCCCTCCATCATTTTGTCGATATAATTGCGGAATTCGTAGATGCGCTGAATGTCATACTCAGCCTCATTGATTTCATCTTCGTGTATCGCCGGACTAATCGCATCAAACAAGCCGTCCAGGCGTTCCAACGCCATATCCAGATTCATCAGTTTGTTGATATAAGTGCGCGTATCAAAATTATCAGAAAGTTTCATCTTCATCTTCATCGCCCTCAACAATCTCCTTGTCATACCACCAAGCCAAATCATCATACGGGCCACAGGTATTCTCGCGGAGGTATTTATAAATCTTCGACTCCGGCCAATCGCACGGGACATTGATGAAATTGCGAACAGTGCGCTCATACCAAATCTTCATTATTCCACATCCTCATACAGATTGGTTTCACAGATGGGACAATCCGCCCAGCCGTGAGTTTCTTCCTCAGTCCAGTCATCGAAGTAGATAGGTTCCCCGCACTCCGGACAGATGAACCAGGCCTCATCTTCTTCATAATGAGACCCATAGGTCTTCTCACAGTATTTAGCCAAATTACGAAATTCTCGACGAGCCATACGTTCCTCCTTAAACCATTTTAGCAGTCGATGCTTGAAGCACTACTTCGCCAGTGCTCATATCTACGATCAGAAAATCAACGAAAGGAAGAGTGCCATAGGCAAATTCCTCAGCATAAACATCAAATGCTTCCTTGTAGGTGTCGAAATCCATCTCGGCGACATCATCGTCGTCCCAAATCTCAATAGCACGATACATTGTTTGATTTCCCCTTCCTTTATCTTATATATATATTATATTATAAATTTTTAAAAAAATCAATTAGAGAGAATATCTCTTGATAAAATCACTCAAACCGTAGTCATAAAGGTCGGCGTCAAGGCGGTCATCGTCGATATCATCAAATGCATTAGGAATCTCATAGATACCATAATCATACTCACGTTCGCCATCCTCATACAGGTCGGTCAGTGTAGTATAACTGTCAATCAGTTCATCACACAGATACCGACCAATTTCATCAGCCTCACTAAAAGTATTAATGTGATAGATACCGCAGTTGAAATATCCGTGGAGCCCACCATAATAGGGCTCAGTTGCGTAAATTGCTACTCTCATACTTTAACTCCTCTCAAAAAATTCCACTTGCGAGAATACATAAAACCGTCCATACGAATGCTATTACACAGTTTGAAGAAAAACTTCTCTTCGGTAGTGCTGACCTTAGAGTTATGCTTTTGGAGCCAGTCAATAGCCTCCATCGCCGTGCCCTTGAAACCATCAGTGTTGGTAAACACAGTGTCAAGAGTGATACCTTCCTGAACGATGAAGGAACGGCAAGTGGTGTCAGTAGTAGTGGCAAGCCACTTAGCCAGAGTATTGTCGCACTCTTCCAGAATTTTCCCAGTATCCCGACCGGTGGGTTCGGCGCCCGCATTGTTAATTACAGGAACAGCACTCACCACAATGTCATCCTGGGCTCGAATCAGATTCTCAGCCTGGCTGACCCATTCCAGATTGTCAACGCGGTTGTTGCGCTTGTTGTGGTCAATGTGGTCAACAGTGAACGCCTCACGGTCTTCAATCGGGCACCACGTATACATAACCAAGCGATGCGCCATACGATTGCCGTGCTTGGTCTTTACGCTCACATAGCCATTCTGCTGGAAAATTTTCTTAGGAATAGGACGCTTATGAATGTCCTTGAAGTTGCCGAAGTTGGAAACCCAAACTCCATACTCCTTATTAAATTTCCACTTTTCAAACTCAATATGTAAGGTGGGAAAAATCATCATAAACATCAATTCCTTTCTCTTTTACCTTATATATATATTATATAATAAATTTTAAAAAAAATCAATGGAGGATTTTACGTTTGGTAAAACCCTCCATTGACTTAGTTATTTAGAAATTGACGTGCTCATCCACCTGAACGCTATATACGTGCTCAGGGTTCGTCTTAGCGAACTCACACCACTTCGTGTGGCCAGCCTCAGCGCGCTCCTTATTGGGGTATCGCTCAACGATGATAATATCACCATCGCCCTTCCACATAGCGGTTTCATAACCCTGGTCCACGGTGTCGCAGGTGTCAATAGTGTAGTTGCCAACGGTGTCGTGGCCAGCCTTATCAGCCTTAGAATAATCGTTATTCATAATGCCGAACATCAAATCAAACAAAGAATCCATATTATACCTCCTTACGGCGCCCAATCTATCGGCTCAATCTCCATCCACCATCCGGCTCTAAACCAACTGATGAGAGGATTTGACCGAGTCCTCTGACATCTATATACTCGATAATTAAAATCGTAAACTTTATTATAAATAGTATTGTAAATATCTTCATTAGTATCCGCATCATCGCCATATTTCTCAATATATCGAACGATATTTGCGCGTTCCGCATCAATCTGGAACTTGTCATAATCGCAAAAGCGTATAAAGAAACAAACGATGCCCAATGCGAGAAAAGCACAAAGAGCGACTCCTCCGATGACACTAATACATTCATTTGTATCAACATCTCGAATCTTATGAAATAGAATGCTACAAATTACAAATACTACAAAAGGTAGCAATAAGAGAATCATTTCCATCCTCCTTCTGGAAATTCTACGGTAGCCAGGTCAGCCATCCAAGAGCGACCAAACCAAGAAGTCCATTCACTGTTATAGGTATCACGCATACTGATAACCAGTTCATTATATTCGTCCACATCGTGTACGAGTTCTGCGGTCAGACGTGCGTCTTTGCGCCAATAATCATCATTGATGCGCAGTTCGAGAAGCATACGTTCCTTGTCCATCGCGTCTTGTGTGCGGACGTCGGTATCGAATGGCGTACAAGCGCACATAGCGCCGCATACAATAAGACCGACCGCACAGATAACCGCAAGCAAAAGAAGAGCCATAGAAACATCGTGATTGCGGAATTTATAGCACAAAGATGCGCTGATGATGAATACAATTACAAACAAAATAGTAATCAGCATAAATGAACTACCTCCGCCATAACCTCAGTGGCCTCCACGATAATTAGGATAGATAAAATGTTCAAAATTGCCCAAACGCACCATCTACCCTGTTCCCGATAATATTTAACTATATGATAAGATTGATACAGATAAGTAAAAATCATAATCATACAAACAATAAATGTAATAACGCCAGTAATAGACATAGTAATCACCCCTGAAACAGATTATATATGATACAGGCCGCGCAAGACAGAGCCCCAATAAACGGGAGAATGATGCCCCATTTACTATGGAAATAAGGTTCTTCGATATTATTCAGCATAATAGCGAACAGCATAAGACCGAAAATAAATAAAAGAAATTGGTTCAAAATATTAAAAAACATTACTGCGGTTTCCTCCCCAGTTTATAGCCACGCTTCTTTGCACGAGCAGTTGCGTTGTCAATTGTGTCGCGGTGAATGGATACGATGTGCGCGAGATGTCCTTCTTTCATAAATTTATTAAAATTTATGGGGTCATAACCAATTACGTCAGCATTGACATTAAAATGATAAATATCATTTTTATGAGAGCGAGAATGATCGTGGCCGTGAATATTCATACACCAATCACATCCCTTAATAGGCTCGTGAGAGAGCATCAGCTTTTCTCCAATGACTAAAACACCAGTATATACCTCGTCAAAGAGCCGGTTATCGGCACTAACTTCCCAGCAAGGAACATTATCGAGAAAATCATAACTATCGCTGATAGAATAGGCGCAATCAGGATAGAGACGCTTCATTTCGTCCAGTGCCTCGTGCTTCTGGAATAGGCCCTTATCAAACTTCTCTCTGAAAATTTGACGCTGATAGTTAGACGCACCAGCATCGTGGTTGCCCATCACGAGAATCTTATACTTGGCGCGCAACTGGCGTACATAGGAAACATCGCCAACATCGCCGAGGATAATCAGCGTATCCGCACGACCGCACTTAGCATTGATGTGCTTTACCTGCTCTTCGGCGGAGGGACGGTCAGCATAGGCGTGAATGAGGTCGGGGTCATCAAAATGCGTATCAGAGATAATCCACGTGGTCCCAGACGCACCCCAGTGCTGGAACGGCGGGTAGAGACCTTCAATCATAGTTAATCCTCCTCCTTATAAGCGGGAATTCTCGGCTGAGGCATCGGAATCTCAGCCCAATAATCAGTATCATCAACGGGATAGGTTTTTTCAAGGCGCCACCAAACGTAGTTGCCTTCGCCTTCCTCTTCGAGGCTACATACATCACAGGCAAAAGGGTTGCCCGACTCGAAACATACGAGAACATCAGTACCAATCTCAGGCTGCTTCTCAGAAATCAAATGCCACTTCATAGGTAATCTCCTCACATAATCTCATCGAACGCCTGTTCGATTGCGTCGTCTTCCCGATAATGATAACTGTCTTCCAGTTCGATGGCACGAGCGGCGATTCTGTCCACACAAGCCTCGGACTCAGGATAGTTTTCAAGAATATAATCGCGCTTGGTAAGGAAACGATACTCGTCGTATGCATCTTTGAGGTCGTTCATAGTCATCTCAATAGTCTGGCCGTGCTCAGTTCTGAAACACATCACAATATCATTCATTTTGTATCATTTCCTTTCTTCATCTTATATATATATTATATTATAATTTTAAAAAAAAATCAAATGAGAGTATTTGGCATAGCCAAATACTCTCACATATTAGTGTCCAAAATCGTAAATTGAGGTTTCGTATACGAATGAATCGTACTGACAGAGACGGAGGTCAGGCTCAATATCCTTCCACCAATCGGGGCAGTATGTAATCTCAGGATAATGTTCAGCGCGCTGACACATCTGAATATCATCATCCAGGAGTTCCTCGACAAATGCGAGGCAAATTTCTTCGGCCTCTGCGCGGTCGATGCCGTGGAAAATATAGCGCTGGTCAGCATAGAGGGAATCGGGCTCGACAACAAATGCTTTGCGGATTTTAACAGCCATTTTCAATTCTCCTTGTATTGATTTTTCCAAAATTATTTGGTATAATGATAATAGAAATATAAGGTGGTGAAAATCGTGGCAAATTTAATTATAGATTATATTCGTCGGCGTCTAGGACTACGAGGTCTTCGTAATCGCGGTCATCGAGTCGAGCGGCTATCGCGTAATAATCAATACAATCATCACGTGCGTCGATGGCTAACTCAATTGCTTGGTCCATCATTTTCTTGTCTATTGTGTCCGGCCTACCTCTTGACCGCTCGAACTCTTGGAGTCGCTCAATCATTTCATCGTAGTCAGGCAACTGAAATTCTTTGGCGCTCTCTTCATAACGGAGACAAGTCTCGTTCCAAGCATCGGACTCGGCGTCATCAACATTGTCGTAATGGGCCGACCACAGATAGACGAACTGGTCAGGCTCATCGACCACTTCAATATATGAATAGAGATTATAGAGTTCCATTTTCAAATGCCTCTTTAATTAGATATGCTCCTGTCTATTTTCCCAGGCCTCGACGAGACGCTTGGCGTCCTGAGGGCAAATTGTAATAGGGGCAATATATTCATTTCCTCCGATAGGGAGAATTTTGAGTTTATTGCCGAGGCCAATATAGAATGAACTGATGGTGTCGAGGTCGATACAAAAGCAGCCACAATCTTCAAGGTTAATTCTAAATAGTGTCATTCTCTTCCATCCTCCGGTATCCAAATTACTGCCGGGATTGCTTTCCATACTACTTCTGGAATATCGCCAAACTTGTCGAGTGCCTTATCATAGGCATAGGTATCTGCGACGAGTGGATTATTTTCCTCGATAGTTTCGAGGTAATAAATCGCACCACGTTTGCCGATGTAGATGTCGTAGCCCTTACGTTTCATACGCTCCTCCTGGTCAGTTTTGTTAAATTTAAGAATTTTGCCCAATGTGCTCACACATTAATGATTACGTCGGGTTGATTATCATTTTTGATACGAGCAAGAAGCCAATTTTGGCGAATCTTGTTGAGTTGCTCATCTTTTGTGGGAAACGGAAATTTATAGGAACCGCCATTTTTGAGAAGCATTACTGTGTTGAAATTGACTTCGCCATTATAAACTTTGGCAACGCCAATGATTTCGCTGGCATCGACGGTGAAGTAAGGAGAACCGTTATGCATTACTGTAAATATCATATAACCTCCTGAATGTTAGCACAGTATCGTAGTTGTTTATTACAACTTTCTGTTTCAGTGTCCCAACAAGGACAGCCTTTCTTGCACGTAATGAGGATTCTGTCGGGATTCTTAATTATCGTCTGTCCTATCATATTTCCCTGACGGATTTGTTTTTGTATTTGTTTCGGAAGTGGCGATGGATCTGTTTCAAAAAGGCAGAGATGTCCATTATTGCAATTATCACACGAAGACAGACGATTACAGCAATCTGAACAAACAATCTTATTAGTTTTGCTATCATAAATTACCTCAGTATGGTGAATTTGACGGTGGCAAATGTCGCATTCGTAGCGCTGATTACTGAATGATGCACAAGCATTAGTGCTTGGAGTAGTTGGCTGTCCAGAGACTCCGCATATAGTTTCGCGACAGTATACACATTCATTACAGGTTCGTTGCCACATTACTCTTCACCATGATGGCTAGGCATCTCGACAGGAAGGCCGCTTTTAACACACTCATTGATATAGTCGATAGACTGCTGAGACAGAGGGAGCTTGTCAGAGGGGCCGTAGTTGTTAGCGGTCAGATGCTTTGCAATCTCCTTCATAATTTCGTCAGTTTCTTCCGCGGGCAACACAGAATTAACATTCTTAAATTGAACATTTTTGTCCTCGCGCGCATAGTCGCTGGAAAAGTAGTCATACTTGGTAATCTTATCGGCAATCCAGTCGGGCATCAGGAGAACTTCACCGGGCTCCATACCCTCAATCTTGATATCTGCGATATCTTCATCATCAACCATATCACAAACCTTCTCAACGGCATTCGCGTAATTATCCGCATATACGAAACCGTGGGCATTCTGTTCTGCGCCATCAAAGAAATGGACGTCGAAACGGTAAAAGCCAGCGTTCATATTTATTACCTCCTGATTAGTTGTAGTTGAACTGTTGTTAATTATTTTCTTATTGTTTATATATATATTATATAAAAATTTTT
>ERZ1034873.639-NODE-639-length-17320-cov-22.230235_pt1 | contig 17320 bp, 10 predicted proteins | sample MGYA00520689_ERZ1034873 | MGnify/ENA primary metagenome ERZ1034873 (study PRJEB33766, sample SAMN09781722) | gut metagenome | biome: gut microbiome | host: Homo sapiens | place: Madagascar | study: EMG produced TPA metagenomics assembly of the PRJNA485056 data...
ATATGGTACAAAATGTAATTACTTTTAGCCAGAAGGCTAACCAAAATGGAAATGCCATGCGATTTGATTTCAGCAAGGAGATTTCTCAGCTAAACGCAGATGGTTGGACAGTCAAGCAAGTTGCTTCATCCGTTGCTTCTATAAATGGAAGCTCCTGTGTTTCGGTAACCGTGCTAGCTGAGAAAAGCGAATAGCTCTTTTGCTTTTCTAAGTTGAAGTCCCTTGGTTTCATGCATTCCGTATTCATAAGAAAATCTTAGGGCTTCAAGCATGTTTTTCCAATCCTTTAATGGTGCATTGTATATCCATAGGAAGGCTTCTTCCATTTCTTCCTTATACGATGCACCATACTCATTATATAGCTTCAAGCGTAGCCAGAAACGCTTCTCTAGTTTTTCTGGGTCTGCCTCTGTGCACTCACCTGTTTTCTTTGGCTCAGGGAGTAAGTCTTCTAGGTAGCACCATCTTGTGCATCCCTCTGGGCAAATCCAAGCGTGCTTGTCTTTGAGGTCTTCATCAATGTAGTGTCCTACACCAGTGTCGAATGCCTTCATCTTCTCATCCCAAGGGAATAAGTCGTAGGCATCTTTACCTTCCTCGTCAACACCAACGCTAACGATACAAAGAGCACCATCCTTCTTTGGAGTCTCTTTAATTGGGTCATGCCAAATCTCTTTGAGATATATGGCAATTTCAAGTTTTTTCTGTTGTATTTTCATTTTTCTCCAAATTTATTTGGTTATTACTAACTAATTTACTAACTTTACGGTGCAAAGATAATCATTTTGGCTTGAAAGTAATCAAAGTAGATTGATTATTTAAGAAGTAATAAGCAATATTGATTGATATTAACAATTTAAATTGATTGATGTTATGAACAGAACTATTAATGTTGGACTAGCTATTGAGCAAAGAATCAATGAGTTAGGTATTACTAAGTCTGAGTTTGGACGTAGAATCGGCATTCCTAATCAAAATGTCAATCGTGTTCTATCCAAGTCTTCAATCGACTCTGATAAGTTGGTTGAGATATGTAATGCTCTTGATTATGATTTCTTTAAGTTGTTTTCTTCTTCTGTAGAGGAAAGCAAAACCTCATTGCTGAATATCTTAAAGTTAAAAGCAATCTTGAAAGAAAAAGGCATAGGGGAAATCAAACTTGCTTCTATGCTTAGCATGTCTCGTTCTGAGGTTGAGGCTATAATGGAAGGAAATGATTTGACCCTTGGACAGGTTGAGAAGATGGCAGAGGTGTTGGGGATAAAGCCTGTTGAATTGATTAATGGTGCATCTGTAACAGCTGAGGCTCCAGCTAAGGGTGATCACGCCATGTATGAAGAGTTGATAGCTCTAAGAGCTGAGAATAAGTTGCTGAGGGAGATTCAGGGTCTTTCTGCAAGAAGTCATGTACATGTAGGATAATTAAAATGAAGAGATTATGAAAAGATTAATTTTTGCAATAGTTGCTTTTGTTATTGCTGTAGTTGGTTATTCTAAAGATTATGTTGGATTAACCACGACATCTGTGAATTTTAGATACGAGCCATCTACAGAAAGTGAAATCATAGAGAAACTTCCAAGGGGGTGTCCAATTGCTTTTGATGATGAGTCGCTAGAAAATGGCTTTTATTTTGTGAATGTTCTAGAAACAAACACATTCGGTTATGTGTCTGCTAAATACATTCAAAAATATAAGGAAATAAGTATTGATACGACTTTGGTGTTAGAGAAAAAAGATGTTAATCCAACATATCAGAGGAAGAATAGTCTGCATCTTGACCCGCAGCTAAAGGTTAAAAATCTTGCATCTGTTGCAATGACTTTAAGAGTTAATGATGAACTAAATTACAAATTTAAGGCTCATCAAGAACGTACGATTACTGTGCCTGCTGGTATCGTAAAACTTATGGTTTATTCTCCAGGAACAATTCCTTATATCGGAACCACAAAGACTGAGGAAAACTATTTGTATTCACATGAGTTTTATTTGCATACTATAACAACGAGAAGATGAAAAGACTGTTATTCGTGATTTTTGTGCCACTACTTGTGTCATGCTCTAATGGAACACGAAATACAAGCGACTCTGAGGATAATGATTCTATCATTATTACAAAGACTGTCAAAGAGAAACTTTCTAATAATGATAAAATAGAATTAGCAAAATCTGTAGGGATAGGTACGACTTTATATATAGATTTTGCTAATGTTTTGCATTGTCGTAAATATTGTAAGGGTATTGCTAGAGATAATAAGGCTAGACCTCTAAGACCTGTTCGTTTGCTAATGTTGACCGATGATAACACATCAGAAATATGCTCCAGATGTATAAACTCAGAAGCAATGTGGGCTTTGGACGAAATAGTTCAGGGATATAAAGAAACAGAAGTTGAAGTAAAATAGTATAAATGATGCAATTATCAAATAATGATATAGACAGAAAGCTGAGGCTTTCAAAGAAGTTCTTTTGCTTTGGGCTAGTGACCTTCTGCATAGGTTTCTTGATGATTGGCTTTGCAATAGGCAGGTTGTCTTCCTCTTCTTGTAATGCTGAGGCTGATGGCTTCCAAACTGAGGTAACAGCAGGAGGCAACGTATATGTATCAGACAGTCCTGGATCTAAGCGATACCACAAGGATAGAAATTGCCCAGCTCTTAAGAGAACTACAGGCAAGATAACTGCTACAGATGAAGCTAATGCTATTGATCAAGGCAAAACCTTGTGTGGCTGGTGTGGAAAATAGAAAAATAATTTAGTAAATAATAAATCGCAACGTGTTGCAAGATAGTTGCGCACTACATTAGAGGGTATTAGTAAATAAAGGATAATATGATTAAAACTGTGATTTTATATCATGGTTTTTGATAATTATCTGAATATCAGCTATATATATCTAATGTGTTGATGTATAAGTACTTATCTTCGTGCTAAAATTTTACGTTTGACACGTTAAATAGGACATGTGCAATGTAATGTTGCAAAACAGTTGCAAAAAAAATATGGTAATATGGCAACATTTAAAGTGGTAGTTTCAAAGAAACGTTCTGATGGTTATTATCCAGTTTACATTAGAATACTGCATAACCGTCAAAAGTTGGTAGTTAAGACCGATAAGTTTGTAACAGACAAAGGATTGGTTAAGGGCACGAAAGAGGTGAAGGACTCATTCGTGCTCGCAGCCTGTATGAGCCAAATAAATGGCTGGGTTGACAAATTGAACAGACTTGATATAACTGACTGGTCAGTTTATAAGGTTAGAGATTACCTTTTGACTTCTGCACAGGATATTTGTTTTTCTGAATTTGCTCGTTCTTATCTTCAATCACTTTCTTTGCAGCCTTCATCACGCCAAATTTATGAAAGTGCTTTGAAACATTTGGAAAACTTTGCTGGTACTGATAAGGTAATGTTTTCGCACTTAACTGTACGTTTTCTGACAGCATGGATTAAAACCATGGAGAATAAGCCTAGTAGCAGAAATTATTATCCTTCTTTGGTTAAGCGTATTTATTTGGAAGGTATCAAGAAATTTAATGATGAGGAGGCAGGTCTTATGCCAATAAAATTCAATCCTTGGAATAAGATAAAGATAGAGAAAAAAGCAGGTCCACACAAGCGTGCCATCACACTGGAGGAGTGTAGAAAGTTTTTTGCCGTTACTCCTGAATATCCACGGCAGCAGTTGGCTCTGGATGTTTGCAAGATGATATTGTGCTTGGCTGGCATCAATGTAGCTGACCTCATGAAAATGAAAAAGGTGGACTATTATGATGGAATCTTGCACTATGAGAGAAAGAAAACAAGTACGCGTCGTTATGATAAAGCGTATATAGAAATGAGAGTGCCGGATATGCTTTTACCAACCTTGGAGAAATATTTTTCTGAGGAAAGTGACCCTTATCTATTTATTTTTCATAAAATGTATTCCACTAATCGTTCTATGGATACGAATTTGGTACATTTCATTAAAGCCATCTGTAAGAACTATTTGGGTATGCCTGATGATAATTTTTATACTCCTTATACATTCCGGCACACTTGGGCCACAGTTGCCCAGAATGATATTGGTGCCAACTATGCAGAGATTGGCTTTGCTATGAATCATGCAACAGCTCATAGGATAACAAGCGGATATGTGAAGCCAGATTTCTCTAGGGCTTGGGAACTAAATGAGAAGGTGGTGGAGAAGGTCTTCTTTACCAATGATCCAAGCAGGCGAATGCAGGAGTATCATGTGCCTGAATTCGAAAACGTAGAGGAAATTTTTGAACTCTGTGCTGATGCCTACTTCATGGGTGAGGTTGTGGCTCATGTGGATGGCAATGGCTATCGAAATACAGATGAGATAATAGAACAGCTCATGGCCAGCATAAATGATACTGTGCCTAAGAACTGCACGATACAGATTAAGGTGAAGAATATCACCAAGGACCAGACGAAGTACTTTGAACGAGTCAGGGACATAAAATAGCTATTTTGTGTTAATACAGATTAAAATTGACCCAATATAAGTTAAAATAGAGCGTTTTTGCTCGATAACCAAGTCAAGGGTAGTCTTCTCTAAAGTTGAAGAAAATTTAGAGAGGGCTACCCATTTTTTATAATTAGCCATTATTAACAATTTTGAGATTTTTGATGTTGATAGTGGTTTCTTGTTTCTCAAATTTCTCTTCCAACTGCATGAAAGATTCCTCCACAGATAAGTTTCTGGATTCATCATTATTGAACGATACAGACTGGAGTTTAGGAGCCACGTATGGAAGGAACTTTGCCACCATCGCCAGACGTCCGGCAGGCTCTTGAATCTGCATGAGATCCGTGAAAAGAGAATAGTTCTTCTCATTGATACCATTGATGTAGCCAGTAAGGGCATCACGAAGGCTTTCACGCACGCTTTTAGTTACCTTATTAGGTGTGCCGGCCTTGCGTCCGCCAGTTTTCTTCCGTTTTGGCTTCTGCTCATTATTATTTTCTTGTTTTACTGCCATATCCTATTGATTTTTAATGTTCACTGATAGTTTTCGGGTGCAAATATACAGAAAAATATCATATATGGGTGTTTGAGTTGCGCAATTTATCAATAACCTTTGCAAAAAACGCATTACTTTTGAACAGTTTAAACATTAAAATTCGAATTTTATGGGAATTATTGGAAAAATTGCCAAAGGGCTTAAAGGCTCTGCTGGCGGACTTTTAGGTGGTGCAATCACTGCTGTAGGCGGTTCCTTAGCGGCCAGAGCTAGGAACCAAGGATATAATGAATTTATCAAGATGTATCAAAACCGCATGCAGCAGGTGAAGGATCATCGTGACAACTTGTATTATCAGGACCCTACTCAGTCAGCGGAGAATCAGGTAGCAGTGACCAATGCCCAGAAGGTATTGGATAATGCAACAGAGACCGCAAAGAATACTAATATTGTTAGTGGCGGTTCTGATGAAGCGGTTGCGCTCAGTAAACAGGCTGCCCAGGAGCAGGTGGGTAATATCATGCAGCAGGCGGCCGTGCAAGGTGCTCAGACCAAAGAAAATGTGTGGAATACTGCTGATTCGCAGATAGACACGATGACTAACTACATTGCTGCAGCCAAGAAGGAAAAGGCTCTTTCTACAGCACAGGGAATTACAGATGCCACTGGTGCATTGGCTGGAGCTGCAAGTAAATTGCCTATTTAAGAAAGGAGGATGTTATGGGATTTATTTTAGATGATTTAACTCCTAAACGCCCGGCAACAGCAGCAACTCCTATTACAGATTTCCCTTCTGATAATGTGGATAAGCCGGATGAAATACCAGTTCAGAACACACCTACTGAGCCAGTTCAGAATACAGCTATTGATACTACTGGTATTACCGGAAATGGTGGCCATGAATCTTTTGCCCAGCAGCCAACCGAGGAAGTTACCAAGGAGGAGCCTAACCAGGATATCAAGATAGATTGGAGCAGACCTTATAGCGAGATAGAGCAGAACCCTCTATTGAGGCAGATGAAGCCTTATGACATTATGAGGGATTACCAGAAGAATGGTGATGGAAACTGGTCTGTCTTCATGCCATGGCTCAATACTCTGGGTGATGGAGATAAAACCGTAGCTGCCAATGAAGCTTTGAAGAAGAAAGCGGAGAGGCAGGCTAAGATGGAGCAATGGAGCAATTTCCTGATGCATCTTGGCAATTTCATCGGTACTACACAAGGTGCGCCATCGCAGAAGATTGAATCAGCACAAGAGCTTACCGACCGCCAGCGCAAGATCAGGGAGGCTACAGATGCTTTGAGAGCTAAGGGCTATGACCAGATGCTGGTGAATATCTGGAAGGACCGTCAAGACAAGCAGGCACAGATGCAGGCAGAGGCTGCTGCAAAGGCAAATGAGAAACTAGCTGAATATCGTGCATCACAGAAGAACCAAACGGATGCCCTCACTCCTGTAAAGGTTGAAGAAGTGATTCAATCAGCAAGACAGCATTCTACAGCTGCAGACTGGAATGAATCAAAGAAGAAGACTGAGGATGATTTGAGAGGCAAGAAGGGTAAGTTGCTGGACAATCAGGCTGATGCTGCAGCTGCAAAGGCTGCAGATAGTCGTTCTCATGTTGCCGTGAATAATTCGACAACAGCAAGAAACAATGCTGCAACTAATAAGACGATTAGAACAACGCCAAAATATTCTCAAGCAGAATATGGTAAAAGGTTCATCAAATACTTTAATCACATGAAAAAGAATGGAGGCAATAATCTTGCTTCTATTTATGAAGAAAAGTATGGCATTGGTAAAAATAGAGCTAATGGTAAGCAGTGGGATGCAGGTCTTCAAAGAATGTTTGTTGATGATGTTGAAGAACAAGGTCTTGCACCTAAGAGTCTTGGTCTTGGCATTGGCAGTAAAGCAAATAAAGGCAAAACAAATAAAGGTAAACATTTAAAATTATAATATGGACGATAATATAAAGAAATTACATCAAGCGTTAATTGATGATGGTTATGATGATGTTGGTACAGAGCAGGAGTTTAGAGACTATGTTTCTGACAGCAAAAATGTAGCTACACTTTATAATGCTTTAAGCGAAGCAGGATATGACAATTTTAAAGACCAAAAATCTTTAGAGACATATCTTTCAGGTAAAGCACCTGTTGCTCAAAAGCCTTCAACTCCTCAGAGTAGTGGGCAGAGTGTTTATTCTAAGGAGAAAAAGCAGACGCAATATCCGCAAGAGGTGATTGATGCGTTCAATTCACCTGACAATAAGCCTGGCAACTTCAAGGACTTGGCTCAGCTGAATGATGAGTATCAGCGAGGTGAGTTAAAGAAGCCTGGTATCATTTCCCAAGCACTCGGTATGTTTTCTAATGTTGATGCCGGAAATGTCGGTAAAGAGCAGAAAGTGGGTGGCATGATTGCCAATATGCTTCTTGGTGATAATATGCAGCAGCCACATGATAATAATCAGCAGGTACAACAGCCATCACAGAAGGAGGTTTCTCCTGAATCTAAAGAGGCGGCTCCTGTTACGACTCCAACCGGTGTGGTGAATAATGAGGGGTTGATGGATGCTAAACTTGCCAACTATCTGGAGAACTGGAAGCAGAGACCGGATAAGCAGAGTACTTACTTTGAGAATTTGGTTGCCGACTTGTTGGCTGATGGTACTGCCAATAGCAATGAGGAGGCAGTGAGCATAGTGAAGTCTGCTCTGGGCAGATATGCCAACCGTTCGGCTATGGACGTTACCAACCAGGTAGTTTCTTCTTTGCCTGATGATACCGTACAGGATGCTGAGCAGAGTATCGAAGCGCAATGGTATAGCCATGGCGTGCAGGATAAGTTGAAGCAGGAGGCAGACAGCATGGGTATTAGTTATGATGACTATGTGGCTAAGTTCCTGAAACCAGCTATGGTACAGAGTTTGGTTAACAAGTATGGTCCGAACTATCGTGACATCGCTGAGGGTATTGCAACACGCCTCTATTCTCACGATGAGCATGTACAGGACAGACTGATGAATCAGGACATCAATGATGCTCTTTCTAGTGTTATCAGTAAGTATGTGAATCCATCTGTAGTGGATGAGTACAACAAGGCTCAGGAGGCAGGCAGTAAGGCATTTACGGAGGGAATGGAAGGAAGCCAGTTTATTCCGGCTAATCTTCGTTTGGGTACAGCACTTGGTGCTCAGTATGAGGCAAACGAGGCCAAGGATCCTGCAAAGGTGCTTTCTAGTTTGCAGAAGAAGTTTGGCAGGCTCTACCGGAATCCGGAGTTCCTGAATGATATGAGCAATGCGGCATTTAAGGTGATGCAGCGATATGGCTTGAATGGCACTCAGAGTAGTGATCCTAAGCAGTTCAAGCCGATGATCAATTCTGTTCTTAAGAATGAACTCGACCAGCTAGAGATTAAGGGTATGATGCCTAAGGGTAGTGCTGAGTACATCATGAAGACTGGTTTGGGTAACACTATTGTGGGTAAGATCGTTCGCAAGGCTGTTCAGACGGACTACCAGAACTGGCTGGAGGATATTGCCAATCAGCAGTATCAGCCGGGCTTCTGGGAGAACGTGGCTAGTGGTGCTCTGACCTTTGCAGGTGATGCCTGGAGTTATTGGCTGCCGGGAGCCGCAGGTGGCAAGTTGACTAAGAGCATGGTAGCTAAGGCAGAGGGTAAACTGGCTGGTGACCTCATGGCTAAGGGTATGGAGCGCAAGATGGCTGAGCGAGCTGCCAAGGTGCTTATCGGTAAGAGTAAAGCCGAGGCTTTGAAGAGTGGAGCCGCGCATGGTGCTGTTACCTTTGGCGGTCAGTCTGCTATCTCGAAGCCTATTGATGAGATTTATCGTACAGGTCAGTTCGATGAGAATGGCAAGATTTACAATCCTTCTGTGGGTAAGGTTATAGCTAATACTTTGGGCGAGGTGGCTAAACAAAGTGCCGTAGGTGCCATCATGCAGGGTGGAACCATCGCAAACATGGTAGGTAAGGGCAGAGGCTTGGCTACCAATATTCTTGCTGATGTTGGTGGAAAGGTTGCGGATTCCGGTATTATGACCGGTCATCAGATGCTGGAGCGTATGGCGCAGGATCCGAACTTCAAGCCTACCGGTAAGGATGCTGCCGAGAGTTTCTTGGAGAGCATGGCGAACCTTACTGCTATCGGCTTGCCGGGCATGGTGGGCAAGTATGCTCGATTCAAGGATGCTAGGGAGTTTAACAAGAAGTTTGACTTCACTGATCAGGATATTGCCGAGTTGAAGCGATTCGGCTATGAGGATCTTCGTGATGCCTTCGAGAAGGTAGGCATCGGGGAGTATGCTGTGGTTGGTGAGAATGCTCAGCGACTTGATGGGCAGTTAACCCAGAAGTATATGGACCTGATGAACGACAAGAGTGTTCCGGAGGTGTTGAAGGCTAAGATGATGGCTGTTGTGGAAGGCAAGCGACCTTCTTCTTTCTCGCCTGTTGTAGATTCCATCATCGTGCAGCCGATGGATAATGGCAAGGTTTATCTCGAAACTTTGAACAAGGATGGCGGTGTTGTTGACAGAAAGGAGTATTCTTCTCTTGATGAGGCTCAGAAGGCAGATAAGAAACTGGAGTATGAGAAGACTCTTGGTTTGGCTTCTGTACTGGAAGGTGAGTTCCACAATGAGTTTACGCAGGAGCATCTTGATGGCTTATACAACAAGGCAGCCCAGAAATACAATATGGGTGAGAAATTGACGGATGAGGATAAGGCAGCGGTTTACCTTCATCAGAATGCAGGTGCCATCAAGGAGATTATGGATAAGCAGCAGAAGGGTATTATCCTTACTGACGAGGAGCAGAAGCAGGTTAACGCCTACCGTCATTATTATGACAGTGCTTTGGAGAATAGTTCTGTGATGAGGGAGTTTGTTAACACGTTTGAGGATTCCCATGGCGTGGCGCGCGGTACACTTCGTAAGGCTTTGGAGTCGAAAGATAAGAAATATGCACCTTTGGTTGAGTCTTATCTTAAGGAGCTTTACAATTCCATTGAACTGAAACGTGAAATGAAGCAGACGATGGATGATCTCTATAATACTTCCCATGGTAATGAGCAGAAGAGAATTGAAGGCGAAAGCCCTGTATCGCCTGTTGAGGGTTCTTCTGAGAGTTCTGCAGGTGGTCAGGAGCCTCCAGTTTCAGAGGGACCTGCTCCGTACCAAGACCGTACCAACTCCGTATCAACTCCGAGTGATGCAGAGTTTGCAGCAAATCCTGCAAACCTTGCAAACGAAAATCAAAGCGAAAGCAAGGCTTCTGATGCTTTTGTTATGGGGCAGAATGCCTATAAGAATGGTGATAAGGAGGGATTGAAGTCTATTAAATATAATGCAGAAACTGCAGAGCTTCGATTGAAGCGCGCCTTTGCAAATGATACTGACAGAATCCAAGGTGTATATAATGCGGTAAACAAGGGTACAGACATTGAGACCTATATTGAGCAGCGTACAAACTATCTCACTCCTTTCCAGCAGGAAGCAATCAGAAAGTATGCTGAGGCCATGGATGCTAATAAGGGTGCAATGGATGCTTTGGAACATGCTGATGATGGCTATGCAGATAAGTTGAAACAGCAACTTTCGCAATACACTATGGAAAATGGTAACATTTCTAGTCTTACCCTTACCGATGGTCAGCGAGGCTATTGGAAGAGCAAGAATGAGTATGGTGCAGGATTTGGAGTCTTTCCTGATGCAAATGGTCAACCGGTCGTGAAGCAAGTTCCATCGTCTCAAGTCAAAGAGAATGGAAAAGAAATCCCTCTTCAAGAATACGTGAATCAGCTTGCAACTCAGAAACATGAAGCAACAAAGAAGAACTTCAACGCAATTTTTGATGCTACCAGTCTGAAACCAAATGATACTGTTAGCTTGTCTATTAATGACAAAGACCAGCCAACAGAAGCTAAGATTGTGTCAGTTAATCCTGATGGAACCATAAGTTTTAATATAGCTGGTTCTAAAAATGTAACGACTGTACCAGTAGACACATTCAACAAGTTCCAAAAATATGCATTGAGAAATAGCATCAATGCCGAGCTGGATGCAGAGGATGCTGAGCGTGCAGAGAAAGAAGCAATCAAGGTTGAGGCTGATAAGAAACAGCGTTATGCCAATGGTATTGTTGGGCTGAGTGAGCAGAAGCCAGACTATTCTTCCAAGGAAACCGACCCTAAGGTGGCTGCAGAGTATCTGCAGGAGCAATATGCCGATAACCATGACCAGCTTATTAAATTGGTGAATGGCAGTCGTTCCGACATCAAGGAGCAGATTGACAACATTCGCAAGCGTATCGTGGAAGCAGAGGATTGGCTTGATACCAATGCCGACTTGGAGCCAGAGCAAGCACAGTCAAGAGAAGACAAGCTGAAACTTGCCAAGGAGCAGTTGGAGGACTTGACCACTCGTTACGACAACTGGAACAAGATTCGTTCCCTCATTATGACAGAGGAGGAGAAGCGTGAGTTAAAGGATGAGCGTACTGCCAACATTAAGAAAGTCGGTATCGACAAAGAGGCTCTTACCGTTACTGATGAGCGTGAAGTGCCTGTGCTTACAGACGAGGACCTTAAGAAGCAATATCCTACTATGGATGAGGCTAGCGACTATATTCTCTCTCAGCGCAAGGAAATCTCCAAGACACAAGAAGAACTTCATCGCCAGTTAGAAGATATTGATGACCGACTTAATCAGTATCTTCTCGGAGAATCAGACTTTACCGATGAGGAGATTCGTGACTTCAATACCACCAAGGCAGACTTGGAGGCAAGAATGGCTAATCTATCCGCTTCTGCCAAAGATTTGATAGCACAGAACGATAGCTTGAAGAAACTCTATAAACTAGAGAATCAGAAAGCCAGAGAAGAGGCCTTGAATGACATGAGTCCAGCCGAGCAGAGAAGAGTGAAAGCAGAACAGTATCTTAATGATAGAAATATTTCTGGACTGGCGAAACTCTATGCTGATACTTCTGTAGATTTCATGGATGATCATCCGTATACTGTTGACGAATATGTAGCCAGCAGTATCGGACGTCATGCTTTAAACTATGAAGGTCGTGAGGTAAATGGTACATTCCTTAATGGTTTACAACAGGAATTTGGTGGTACTCGAAAAGACCTCGAAAAGATTCAAGTGCTGGCGGCAGAAGGTAAGGGACAAACTTTTGATAAGTATGTTAATGGTCTTTATGATAACCTCCCTGATAATCTTCGTAATCAGGGTGTGAACACGCAGGAAATCAGAAACTCTTTGCTTGCTCTTTTGAGAGGCGCAGAAAAGTATTCCGACTTGAAAAATTATATTTTGAAAGAGAAAATAGCGCATGCAGAAGAAGAAATGCGTTCTATGGATCTTGCAGAAGAGGAACAGCGTGCTGCTTATGAGGAAGAGAAGGAACAGCAGATGCAAGAGCAAGTTAACGATGTATCAGCAAAATACTCTTTGAGTTCCGAAACCGCTGGTAATGGTGAACAATTCTACCAAGATGCAGAAGGTAATATTGATTTGGCTAATGTACCACAAGAGGTGTTTGAGCAGATAGGCTATACTGCAGCACCATTTAGGCTCACGCCAAAGATGATTAAGCACATGATGGACAGACACAATACGGAGTTGAAGTTTTCATCCCCAGATGAGGCTATTGACTTTGTTCGTGATGTGATGAACAATTTTGATCATGTGCGTCTTGGGTATGATGGCGCATTGGTGTTCTCTATAGAAGATGGGCGTAGACGTACTGGTAAACGTGCCGTTACCATATTGATAAATAATGATAATGGTAAGTTTTACGGTCTAAAGACTTCTGGCTATGAATCAGTAAAGGGATTGGAAAAAAGACCATTGCTATGGGAGAGGGGCGCGAATGAAAAAACCTCTTCTACGGACGCTGCAACCGCAAGTGTTACCACCAGTAAAAGCTCATTAAGCAGCGAGCAGTCTGGCAGCGCTTCACTCCAAGGCAATGATCTCAATTCTTCTGGTGGCAAAGATACAAATAATTCTGATAACTTGCAAGAAAAAGGCACGAAATTTTCAGAAAAATTGCAAAATGCTATCGCTGAAACGGAAACTGAGCCTACAGAGGCGCAAAAGAAGGCTGGAAACTATAAGAAGGGTCATTTATCGTTTGGTGGCTATGACTTCACGGTTGAGACTCCAAAGGGTGTGACTCGAAGCGGTAAGGATGAGCAGGGCAAGCCTTGGAGCGTGACAATGCACGATACTTATGGCTATATTCTTGGTAAGATAGGCGTGGATGGTGATCATATTGATATGTTCATCAATGATGCTGCAGACCTTGATACTTTTGATGGTAACGTTTATGTAGTTGACCAGGTGAACCCAGAGACTGGAGAGTTTGATGAGCATAAGGTGATGTATGGCTATCCTTCTGAGGAGGCTGCTACAGAGGCTTATCTTGCCAACTACTCCAAGGGCTGGAAGGGACTTGGTAAGGTTACTTCTGTGCCTAAGGCTACCTTTGACAAGTGGCTGGAGTCTTCTGACCGCAAGACTAAGCCATTTGCGGAGTATGCTATGGTGCAGAAGGAGCAGCGTGCTGCTTATAATTCTGGTAACTTGCAAGAAAATAGCGAAAAAACTTCTGAAAATCTTCCATCTTTTGGTAAACGAAACGACATTCAAAAGGACAATCCTATATTAAGGGAGGCACGAAAGAAGGTTAGTGATACTTTAGATGAATTGGATAAATTTAGAGCAGATAAACAGTCTTTTTTCAAAAAAATAAAGGCTATATTTAAGAGTAAGCCAGAAAAAGATGCTATTGTTGAGGCACGTGAACTTATTGCCAAAAGGAGAAATAAATATCCTGGAGTGTTTGATATAAATGGTTTCGATTATAGTAAAAAATACGCTGGTGCCAATCTGCCTGATGAAGTTTATGGTATTTACGAAAAAGCCTACAAAAAGATAAGTGGTGTAGAACATAAAATCAAACATGTTTCAGGAACTGGTTTCCTTAATACTATAAGCGATTCTGAGGCTTTGGAAAATTATATAAATGGTATTTATGCAATGTTTATTGGCGGAAAACTTGGAGTCAAATTTTATTTGGAAGATAATTTGCCTGAGATTTCTAAGCAAGTTTATAAAATTGCTTCTGATGATATCAAATTAGGTCGTGTATTATCTAGAGAAGGTGTTAATTATTATGACCCTAATCTGCGCTTTGCCGATACAGCACTCTTTGATGATCCATTTGTTCCAAATGAACTGTTTAGTGGTTGGTTAGAGAAACCTAATCAGAAGAACCACGAGACACTTCCTTTTGATGCACCGATGAGTATGGATGATCTTCCTTTTCACCGCGATGTGAAGGAGGTGAAGCCTTCGGAAATGACGGAGGCGCAGAAGGTGGCTTATGATGCAGTTTCTACTATGCTTAAGAAGGCTGGCATCCCTGTGAAGGTTGTTAGCAATGAGGATATGGAGAAGGTAGCTGAGGCGCAGGATAACCTGGCAGTAGAAATGCTTTTGAATGATCCTCGTCTTCGCTTCTATATCAAGACTCCTGAGCAGAAGGAGGCGGTCAAGGCTGCTTATGACTGGGCTGCTAAAAACAGACCGGACAAATTTAAGCAGTATGCCATCGTTAATATGGATAATCCGAACCAACCTCCTCAGTACTTTGAGAAGAAGGACTTAGCTGAGAAGTGGCGCAAGTACTATACCAATGCCTGGAAGATAGGAAACTACAAGGCATTTAATCTCAATAAGCCATTTGAGGAACAAATCAAGGACATTAAGGGTGATGTTCCTAGTGAGTTTGACCCTTATAAGGCAGAATCTCTGCTCAATAAGAGAATCGAGTTAGAGAAGCAGATTAAAGAAACCGAGGATTCCTATAATGCCAAGAAGAAAGAGCGCGCAGAGTATCAAAATCAGTTAATGCAGGACTATATGGATCAGCATGGCTTATCTTCTGAGAACGATATTCCAGATGATGTTTGGACTGACTACAGGGATAAATCCTTTGAAAAGTATCAAGATACACTTGATGACTTGTTCCATAAGTATGTTGAGTTAGATAATCAGTTGAAGGCTGTTGCTGAGCCTGGAGTGCAGTATTTGAAGGGTAAGGGTGTAGTTTACGGCTACACAGATGGCAAGGAGATTGTGCTGAACGCGGAGCATCTGAATCCTAATACTCCTATTCATGAGTATCAACATCTTTGGCGTACTGCTGCCAAAAAAATGAATCCGGAACTTATAGAGCATGGTGATAAACTCATCATGCAGACCCAGCTATTTGCCGATTTGAAGCAGGATCCTAACTATAATCATCTGACAGATGAGCAGATTTGCGATGAGGCTTTTGCTCGTTTGACCGGTGAGGACGGAGCTGCCATCCTGGAACAGATGGCTAAGGATGCTATCAAGGAGAATCCACTTGATACAGCCAAGGAACTGAGTGTTATCAATAAGTTGAAGGAGTGGCTGAAGAAGTTCTGGTATTGGACTCTTGATACATTTACGAAGTGGAAGCCTGAGGACATTAAGAAAATGACCTTGGAGGATATTCGTAATCTTGTGTTGAGAGACTTGGCGAATGGTGTGGACCCACGTAACGTGAAATCTCGTATGACCAAGGAAGATGCTGTTTCGCTGCGTAAACAGATGGCTGATAATGCTGAGCAAGAGCGGATTCTAGAGCATACGGAAGAGAACTGGCAGAAAGAATTTGGCAAGGATAGCCGTGTTACTACTCCTATTGGCAGTATCAAACTTGGTGAAAACCAATATAAGAAGGCAGGAAGAAACGACCGAATCAAAAGATTTGGTTTGTTGAAGCCTACCCTGGAGCGTCCTGATGTTATCCTGGAGAAGTCTGCGCCAAAAGAAGGAGCGGAACGACAGACTAAATATCTGTTTATCAAATCCTTTAAAAAGGCTGATGGGAATGAGATTCTGAACTATGAATCCATAACAGTAAAGCAGGGTGAAGAGGAAGTGGCGATTAGCGCACATCAAATAGATCCTTCGAAAGTTGTGAAAGAATTGACGGAATCAAAATTGCTATGGAATCGTTTCAGAGGCGATTCTAATTCCTTGGGCGAGAATCAAGGTTCGGCATTAACTCCATCCGCAAATAACCCAAGCGGAAAGGATAGCGTCCTGAATCCTCATAGCAAGAAAGCAAATCCATCAGAGACGTCTAGGGTAGTTGAAAACTCCACAAACACTCCCGAAGGAGCACATAACAATGATGGAAATGCTTTTATGCGTGCAAAGGTAGATAATAATTCTGAAACTGCCAAGGAAAATGATGAAAATTTATCTGTGGAGGATAAAATAAAGGCTGTTTCTCAGCAGTTTGGGGTTGACGAGGCTGATGTGGCGATGTACGCCAATGGTGTTAAGAAGGGTTCTACTGCTGAGGCTGCACGTGCCAGAGCCAATATCAAGCGTCACTTGTTGCAGGTAAATGAAGGTAACATTTTCTCATTTAAGGATTTAGTTAAGTACACCGTGCCTGTAAATAATGCCTTGAAGGAGAACTTTGGCGACCTTGATGCTATGATCGAGGAGCGCGTGAAGCAGGTGGAGGCGCAGCGTAACGCCATGGAAGCCGCTAGAAAGAGAGCAGAGGAAGAGGAAGCCAAGCGACAAAAGCACTTGGAGGAACTTTCTTTGATTCCTGATGATCAACTTGACAAGCAGTATATGGATGCTCTTGCCAAGGGTGATGATGCTACTGCCAGGGAAATGCTTGATGAAGCTGCCAGACGCAAGGGCTATGATGATACCGAAAGCGCATATCAGGGTGTAGGTGCCTGGGCTGCACCGGGAAACCCTGGATATGAAAGCGACAAGGCGAGACGTGATGATTGGGAATCTAGCGGTTCGGATGTGAACCTGGAGGATATGGCTTTGGGCTATACTCCTCAGCCGGATGATTACTTCTCTCACCCTGAGCGTTATTCTCAGAACACTCCTCATGGATTGGAATCTGTGAAAGCCATCAATGCGGCTATTGATGCCATTAAGAATGGTGAGAAGGATGTTAAGGTAAAGGTTTATCGTGCTGTTCCTACTTCGGTGAAGGAAAGTAAGTTGCGTAATGGTGACTGGGTTACTCCTTCTAAGAAATATGCCGAAATGCACGGAACAAACCGTCTGGAAGGCAAATATCGTATCATCGAGGATGAAGTGCCTGCAAATCAACTGTGGTGGGATGGTAATGACGCAAACGAGTTTGGCTTTGATGATGGCAAGGAGTATAAATACAAGAATGCCAAGAACAACAGAAAGTTGAACGACCTTGTTACCTATGATGAT
>ERZ1034873.640-NODE-640-length-17307-cov-5.952991_pt1 | contig 17307 bp, 15 predicted proteins | sample MGYA00520689_ERZ1034873 | MGnify/ENA primary metagenome ERZ1034873 (study PRJEB33766, sample SAMN09781722) | gut metagenome | biome: gut microbiome | host: Homo sapiens | place: Madagascar | study: EMG produced TPA metagenomics assembly of the PRJNA485056 data set...
GGACATGACCCGCGGAGTGCTCCAAACTTGGAAAGACACGGATCATCGAAGATGCCAGCTGCGGCATGGTTAGAAATACCGGATTTTGCGGTTAGAATTTGCCGCCGCATGTTTATCTGGAACTTTTAAGTATCTATTTCCCATAATATTACTTATCAACGCAAAGCATGATATGCTTATTGCGGCAGTTCCTTTTTGCTTCATGGAAAATTATGTTAGATAAGGAGAGACGAGATGATACAGGATATTTTACCGCTGCATCTGCAGAATCAGTACGAAAAAAGACAGCCGGACGATACCAGCTATATGATGATCTACAAGGAGAACAAGATCCTTGTAAGGGAGGGAGAGACGCTTGCCTTCCTTACTTACCGGGAACTCCGGGAGATCTGTGAGACGGCGGGAGAAATGGCGCCGCAGAGCATCTATCTGTTTTCCGTTGGGGAGGAGACGTATTTTCTGACGGAACTGCCGGAGCATCTCACACCGGAAGGATACTGTTTTGAAAAAATGTTTGCGGTGCGGTCGGGAAAGCCGAAGGAGCACATCCTTGCGGCTGCCACGGCATGGCATCTGTATGAGTGGTATCGGGATAACCGGTTCTGCGGAAGATGCGGACAGAAACTCATGCACAACGGAACGCTGCGGATGTTATTCTGTCCCGCATGCGGCAACCAGGTGTTCCCAAAGATCGCACCGGCGGTGATTGTCGGGGTGACGGACGGAGAGTATATTCTGATGACAACCTACGCCAACAGGGAGTACAAACGATACGCGCTCATCGCTGGATTTACGGAGATCGGGGAGACGGCGGAGGAGACGGTCATGCGGGAAGTGCAGGAGGAAGTCGGTCTTAAGGTGAAGAATATCCACTATTATAAGAGCCAGCCGTGGGGATTTGACCAGAACCTTCTTCTTGGTTATTTCTGTGAACTGGACGGAGAGCGGGATATTGTGCTGGACACGGGAGAGCTTGCGACAGCGGAGTGGGTGCATTATTCGGATGTGCCGGAAGATCCAGAGGGGCTGTCGCTGACCAGAGAGATGATGTCTGTATTCCAGCAGAAATTTTTGTCTGAGAAAATGTCTTGACAGTCAAATAAACATACTGTATTATTACAATAGTACAAAGAAACTTTAAAAAAATGGTAGGATTTCCTAAGAATTCTTAAGTTTTACTTAAACCCATTTTTTTTGAGGGGTGATAATGATACAATCACCATAAATTTGTAAAATACAGGTAAGGGAGAGACGAGAATGAAAGACAAGAAGCAAAAAAACGAGCAGAATGCAGGCGCGATAGCAGCAAAGCCAAAGAAGAAAAAAAAGGTACTGATCGTTGTGCTGGTTATTGTGGCAGTTCTGGTGGTCTGGATCGGTACATCCATACATAACGCGACCAAGCAGGCGGCGATGGCGGTGAATACCGTGGAAGTGGAGCCGGTACAGAAGAGGGATCTGTCCGATACGATTTCGGTTAAGGGAACGGTTGCCGGAGCCAGCAGCACGAATGTGACGTCAAAGGCGGCGTCCGAGATCACTTCCATGAATGTGCAGGTCGGCGATATCGTGAAAGAGGGTGACGTCTTATGCACACTGGACTCCACGTCGATCGAGGAGAAGATCGCAGACTTAGAGAAGTCCATGTCGAATGCGAATGCGGTGAGCAGCATCAATACACAGCAGGCGGCGGACGCCCTGCAGCAGGCGAAGGATGACCAGACAACGACGCTTGCGGCGGCGCAGAAGACACTCGACCGCGCAAAGGACAGCTACAACGGCGCACAGATGCTCTACGATCAGGGACAGGCGGATTTCGCTGCACTGCTCGCTGCCAAGCAGGCGGTGGAGGATGCGCAGACTGCTTATGATACGGCAGTAGAGACCACCAACCGTGCGATTGAGACAGCACAGGAGGCACAGGAGCTGAACAAGTACAAAGACACCGACACGACCTCTAAGGACACACTCAGCAATCTGAAAGAACAGCTGGCAGACTGCGAGATCACAGCGCCGTGCGGCGGTGTGGTAACAGCGGTGAATTCCAAGGTCGGAGACATCAATGCAGAGAAGAACGTCATCATGACGATTGAGGATACGAGCTCCTTAAAGATGGTTGCAACCGTGCAGGAGGCGGATGTATTAAAGCTTCAGGAAGGCATGGAGGCAACTGTGACCGCAGATGCGACGGGTGATGAGCAGATCAAGGGAACCGTGACCAGAGTGGTCCGTGTGAAGAGTCAGGGCACGACGGGAAGCGACGGCAGCACGACTTCTGCCGGTGGTTATTCCATTGAGATCGCGCTCGACAATCAGGAACTTTTAATCGGAATGGCTGTGAAGGCAAAAGTCATGATCCAGGCAAAGGGAGAAGTGCTGGCAGTTCCGTATGATCTGATCCAGTATGATGACAACGGGCAGGCGTATGTTCTTGTGGCTGAGGCGGACGATGGCGGAAACGCAACCGCAGTGCGCAGGAATATCACGGTCGGCGATGAGGTGGATTATTATACAGAAGTGACCGGCGGTGATCTCGCAGAGGGAGATATGCTGATCTACGACACGACATTTTCGATAGCCGAGGGACAGACATTTACACCGGAGCAGATGTATTCTGAACAGGATATGGGACTGACAGACGGTACAGGTACGGAGGTTAGCGAATAGTGAGTGAACCAGTAATCCGAATGGAAAAAATTGTAAAGACATATTATGTAGGTAAGCCCAATGAACTGGAAATCCTGCACGGAATCGATCTTACCGTGAACCAGGGAGAGTTCGTTTCCATCGTCGGTGAGTCGGGTTCCGGAAAAAGTACATTGATGAATATCATTGGAGTATTGGATAGACAGACCTCCGGCAGCTATTATCTGGAAGGACAGGACGTCAACGGCATGACGGACGAGGTGCGGAGTGCGGTCCGCAACCGCAGAATCGGCTTTGTGTTTCAGAACTTTAATCTGCTGCCGAGAGCCAATGCATTGAAAAATGTCATGGTGCCGCTTATATATGGTGAGGAAAAGACGAAGAATGCGAAGGAGCGTGCGATGGAGATGCTGGCGATGGTGGGAATGGACGGGCGTGCAGATCACAGACCAAATGAGCTCTCCGGCGGACAGAAACAGCGTGTGGCGATCGCCCGCGCGATGATCAATGATCCTGCAATCATTCTGGCGGATGAGCCGACCGGAGCGCTGGATTCCAAGACGGGGCATATGGTCATGGATCTGTTTCATCGGTTACATGAAGAGCAGGGGAAAACGATTGTACTCATCACACACTCCCAGGAGCTTGCGACGGAGACACAGCGCATTGTTACCCTCTTAGACGGTGAGATCGTGGGGGACAACAGGGGAGGTGAGCACTGATGTTTTTTGAAAACATAAAAGAGGCAATCATCAGTATTCTGTCGAACAAGATGCGTTCACTGCTCACGATGCTCGGTATTATTATCGGTATCAGTTCCGTTATCATCATTACGACGATCGGCGGTTCCATACAGAGTACGCTGACGGCGACGATGAATTCCCTCGGCGGCAACACAGTTTCCGGCTATGTAGAGGCGCGCTATCCGGAGGACGATGCAGACTGGGATACCTGGATTTATCCGGATATGACACAGAGTGATTATGTGTCACAGGAGATGATCGATGAACTGGTTGCCCAGTACCCGGATGAGATTCAGGGTATCGCTGCCGAGAATTATCTTGGAGGCGGGCAGATCAAGGATGAGGCGGATTCCGACAATTATGCCAATGTCAGTGTGGATGGCATGACACCAGAACAGTTCGAGTATATGAAGCTTGAGATGCAGGCGGGACGTAATCTTACCAGGGCAGACAATCTGGGGAAGAAAAGAGTCTGCGTTGTTGCGGATACGATGGCAAAGAATTATTTTGGAGACAAAGACCCGATTGGCGAGACGGTATCGGTAACAATGGACGACGGATCGATCTATGATTTTGTTGTTGTAGGTGTTTACAAATACAATGCGGCACTGTTTGGAAAAGTGGATACGTCTGTCAGGGAAAAGGATCGTTCTACTTATATGATGATTCCGATCCAGACCAGCTTCAAGCTGCAGGGGGCAGATAAGACTGGTTATGAATACTTTAATCTGCTCCTGACGCCCCTTGCGGATGTCAACCAGGCAACGGAAGATATCCAGAATTATTTTGATGAGGTATATCAGAACAATACGAATTTCCATGTGACAGCGAGCAACATGCAGTCCAGCATGGGCATGATCAACACGGTGCTCAATGTCATCACGATTGCAGTATCCGGAATCGCAGCAATCTCGCTGATCGTCGGCGGTGTCGGTGTCATGAATATCATGCTTGTGTCGATCACGGAGCGGACGAGGGAGATCGGTGTGCGTATGGCACTCGGCGCAAAGCGGCGGACGATCCGTATGCAGTTTGTCATTGAGGCGATCATGCTCTGCTTAATCGGCGGCATTATCGGTATTCTGATCGGTGTTGGTGTCGGAGCACTGCTCGGCCAGGCAGCGAAGTTTGTGATTGCCAATATGTATTCCGAGTATTCCAATTACATTATTATGCAGGTGCATCCATCGGCAACTGCAATTTTACTGTCACTGTTCTTCTCGATGCTGACCGGAGTGTTCTTCGGTTATTATCCGGCGAACAAGGCGTCAAAGATGGAAGTTATCGATGCACTCCGCTACGAATAGGCGTGTGCAGCCCAAAATGACAGAAAAAGGGGCAGAGAAGCTTTAACGCTTCTCTGCCCCTTTGCTGTCATTTTGCGTGAAAAAATTGAAATCTGCTGTCATAAAATGTATAATGATAATATAAAGGGAAAATGATCAAAGGGGAGAATGAGTTTATGACAGATGTTTTGTTCTATCAGAATTATACTTATGTAGCTGATATCAGCGCGATTGTGCTCTGCATTATTTGTTGGCTGCTGCTGCATTCTTCCTATGCGGTGCGTGAAAAAAGTCTGGTGATCTTTAAGGCGGGAACGGTTTGCCTGATGATGGCGACGGTGTGCAGTATCAGTTTCCATACAGCAATCACACGGATTACAGAATCCCGGAAGATTCTTATTTATGTGTTACAGGATGGGATATATCTTTTACTGATTCTCACGTTTGTGCTGCTCTGCAATTACTTCGGTACACTTCTTAAGCTGGAAGAGAGACCGGCAAGACTCTTGGGCGCGGTATCCTGGGGCGGCTATGCGGTGTTTGCTTTTCTTGAGATCGGATCACCGTTTACGCATCTGGGTTTTTATATCGATGCAGATCTGATGGTTCATCAGAATTTCTATTTTGATCCGTTTCGTTTTGCCTATATTTATTACTGTATCGTTCTTGTCGTTGTGCTTTTTACGTACCGGAAGAAGTTCGTGCTGAAAATGCTGCGCTGCCTTGCCTATATTTTACTGTTTTCGTTTGGCATGATTGCACTGGAGGCAGAATATGTATCTACATCTTATAGCTGCATGGCACTATTACTTCCCTATATGGGAGTGCTGTTTTTGTTTCATTATACATCTTACGACAGGGAGACAGGAACACTTGATGCCAGTGCGTTTGACAGCTATCTGAGAGATGTGGGGGACGATGATTTTTCTGTAATCTTCATGGGATTCCCGGAAACCAATCTCAAAAAGATACCAGAACTTCCGCGTACGATTCTGACGTTTGCGGAGAATTATTTCAAAACATTCTGCCTGTTCCGTCTGCAGGATGATAAGCTTGCACTGGTGTATCAGAGACTGAGTAATAAAGCGGAGAAAAACGGAAAATATAACATACAAAAAACGTTTGAGCGTGTGTGTAAAGAACATGGACTGGGCTACCGGGTGCTGATTGCACATGCAGATGACAGGCTGCGTGAGGCAGGTGAGTATCTGGCGTTGAATGAGTTTATGGAAGAGAAAATACCGGTCGGCGCGGTATATGAGTGTCAGAATAAGGACATCATAGAATATCGGAAGGCATCTTACATATTAGGCGAATTAAAGGACATCAATGCACACTGCGACTTGGAGGATGAGCGCGTCAAAGTGTACTGCCAGCCGGTGCTAAATACACGCACCAACCGGTTTGCCTCGGCGGAGGCGCTGATGCGGCTGGAGCTGCCGGAAACAGGAATGGTATATCCGGATCAGTTCATACCGATGGCAGAACGGCACGAATATATTCATACGCTCAGCAAAATCATCTTAAATAAAACCTGCCGCCAGATCAAACGCCTGGAGCAGGAGGGGTATCAGATCGACCGTGTTTCCGTTAATTTTTCTATTCTGGAATTCCGCAGAAAGGAATTCTGCAAGGATGTCATGGACATCATCCGCCAGAATGAAATCCCGTATGAAAAAGTTGCGATTGAACTGACGGAGAGCTGGAATGAGACGGAATTTGACAACATTAAGAATACGATTACCAGTCTTCAGAAGCTGGGAATCAAATTCTATCTGGATGACTTTGGAACGGGCTACTCGAATTTCGAGCGCATTATCGGCCTGCCGATCGATGTGATCAAGTTCGACCGTTCGCTGACTATTCTGGCAGGGAAAAATGCAGAGTCCCGCTATATGGTTGGAAGCTTTTCCGATATTTTCAAGAATTCGCACTATGAGATTCTGTTTGAGGGTGTGGAGAACGAAAAAGACGAGGATCAGTGCAAGCAGATGAATGCACTGTATCTGCAGGGCTACAAGTATTCCAAACCGATACCGATCGAGGAACTGACGCGGTTCCTGGGGCGGGCGGTGTAGAATATCCGGTGTGCATAAAAACCCCGGCGCATCCCGTGGGGTGCGGAGGAGAGAAGCAGGGACAGGAGTTAATTGTAAAATGACAACATGTTCCGGGTGGAACTTGCAGGCAGCGGTTCTGATCACAAAATCCGGCATTTCTAATCCGCACCGTGCCAGGCATCCCCGATGATCCATGTCTTTCCAAGCTTTGAACACTCCACGGATGTGTCCGCAACCCGCAGACAATTTTAGGATTCTTGTGTGTCCCTTGTGGCACTGCTGAGCAAAACATAACCGCGCGAAGCCGATGTTTGAGACGTCATCTGCCTTATTTTCAATAGCAGATGACGACGAGTTTCGGTTCGCGCGGTTTTATATTGTCTGTGAAGCAGTGCCGTTAGGGACACTAGGGAATCCGCTCATTGTCTGCGGTTTGTCGGACACATTCCGTGGATTGTCAAAGCGTGGCAAAGACACGGAATCCGATGCCCGGCGCGATGCGGAAGAAATGCTCACATTTTGCTCCAAAGAACCGCCGCAGGCAATTTCACCCGGAACATTTAACATTTGTTATGAAATCTGTCCCTGCTTTTCTCCGCCGTGTCCCCGGGATACACCGGGTTTTTAGGCATCTATGATTCGACGACCGCCAGCCCCCAGGGAGCCAGTGTCAGGACGGCACCGGCGGCAACCGGGGTGTCGGTTAAAAGATCGGTGCCCGCATTTCCGGTGTGGATCACTGTCCGCGGTTTGTCCGAATAGTTGAAGTAGTAGCACAGATTTTTGCCAAAATCGTTTGTGCCGCGCTTTACGATCAGCGGAAACTGCGGAGTGTCTTCGGAAAGACCTTCATACCCGTGTCTGGAGAGGTAGGATACGAGCAGCGGCTCCAACAGTTCATCATCGAAGAAAGCGCCGAGGTAGAGGGCGGAGCCCTTCTGATAGGCGTTCTCGGTCACGGCGGCATAACTGCCCCAGAATGGATGGTCATAATGCGCGAGCGGCGTCGCGGTGTCGCAGGTGACAAGCTCCATCCAGTCGTGTGTGAGGGCGCTCCTGCCGTCTGTGGTGGCGATGCGGACATTCTTCGGGTAGGTGAACTGGTCGTAGTGAATGCCAAGGCACCTACCAAGAAGATGTGGCTGTACGTCGTGGTGGATTTTCAACTGTTCGTCGGCGAAGCCGGTGCGGAAAGTGGCGATCAGGTGTCCGCCTTCTGCCACGTAGCGGTCGAGCGCGCCGAGGAGATTGTCGGATGCGGCATAGAGCGCCGGAACAACGAGAAAATCATACGCGGAAAAATCGCGCTCGCCGGAAGAGACCATGTCAAACTCGATGTTTCTGCGGTACAGGGCGTCGGCAAGCCAGCGCATCACGGCATTGTAGCTGTGGTCACCGGTGGTCTCAAGCGGAAACTGGCGCAGCCCCGCCAGGGAGAGATTGTCCAGCAGGATGGCGACGCGGTTTTCCTTTTTCAGATTCATGAGGTGTGTGCCGATGCGCTTCCACTCCGCGCCGATTTCGCTGGCTTCCCGGTAGGTGGCATTTTCGGAAAAATCGTGGGAAAGCACGCCTTTCCAGTAGCTTTCGATCGCATTGTGGATCGAGTGCCAGTGCCAGTACATCACGCTGTTGGAGCCATTTGCAAGGTGGCTGTACGCCTGCAGGCGCAGCTGCCCCGGATAGGGGAGCCACGGGGTCAGACCCTGCGCCTCTGTCTCTAAGATCAGATAATTGTCCTTCTTTAAGCTGCGCGCAATATTTCCGCATACAGTGATCTCAGCTCCGGTCAGGTCGTCCTGCGAAGGATGGTAAATATCGGCGCCTGCCACGGTCATGCAGCGGGCGGCGTCATACTGGTCGACCTCCGGCTGATAGCCGTAAGAGTGGTCGGTCCAGTCAAAATCAAAATTCTGCGTGATGAACTGGTCGTCACGTTTGTACTCTTTGATAATGTCCGATTGCCAGGAGAGGAACTCTGTGACGAGGGAGCGCTGAAAACGCTGAAATTCTGCGGCAAGACTCTGGTTGATCGTGCCGCGCACATCCGGAAAATCCGCCCAGTCGTTCACGCGGTTGCTCCAGTAATCCAGACCGAATTCACGGTTGAAATCCAAAATGTCCGGGTATTTTTTCTTCAGGGAAGCGACGAACATCTGCTGAACCCGCGGACCGGCCGTTCCGTAGCTCTTGGTCTCGTTGTCCAGCTGGAAGCCGATGATGTTCGGAACGTCCTTTAAGTGCTCCATCATGGCGCGGATGATGCGCTCGGCGTGATAACGGTAGCCGGGGTGCGTGATGTCCATGTTCTGACGGTGACCGTAGAGCTCCTGCCCGTTTGCTGTGACGGCGAGAATATCCGGGTATTTGCGCGCCAGCCAGGTCGGTATCGCGTAAGTCGGGGTTCCGATGATGACGGAAAGGTGATGCTTTGCGGCAGCCTGTACCATGCGGTCGATGCAGGTAAAGTCAAAGACGCCGTCGGACGGCTCTAAGGTGCTCCAGGTGGACTCGGCGATGCGGATGGTATTCATGCCGGCACGCTCCATCATTTCCATGTCTGTCTCCAGACGGTCATACGGCAAATATTCCAGATAGTAGGCTGCTCCAAAGAGCAGGTGATCTGTTCTCATATCGGTTGCTCTCCAATCTTTTCTAAAATTTTCTATAAGAAGTAGCTGTTTTGCGCATGCTGGCACATAAAAACGTGCAACCGTTTGCGCTTTTTCATTATACCATCGCAAAAATGGACTGTAAACAACAGAAAGTACCGTAAATACTGCAAAAAATGAGGACTTATTTTTGGTAAAAAAGGGGATTGATTTTTCCGGAATTGTGTTTGATAATAAAAAAAGATTGCGCAACAAGCGCAAAATAAAGGGGAACTCCGGACGATGGTCCGGGGTTGGAGGTTACTATGGAGAAGGAAGAGAAAAAAGATATTACCATTGCGGACGTAGCGGAGGCGTTAGGGGTTTCAAAGACAACGGTTTCCCGCGCAATATCCGGAAAAGGAAGAATCGGGAAAGAGACCCGCAAGAGGGTTCTGGAATACATAGAGGAGCACGATTATAAGCCGAACGCCATCGCCAAGGGACTGGCACAGTCGAAAACGTACAATATCTGTGTGGTGATGCCGCGCGATTATGAAGTGGTGGACTGGAATTTCTTCCAGCGCTGCCTGTTTGGTATTCAGGAGATGGCGGAGACGGTCGGATATGACATTCTGCTTACGATGTGTCAGATGAATGATATTTCTTCGCTGGAGCGGATTGTTGCAAATCATAAGGTGGATGGTGTGATTCTGATGCGTACCTTTCTGGAGGATGCACAGATTGAATTCCTGCAGCAGAAAAATATTCCGTTTGTGACGACAGGAAGTACGAATTATGAGGGTGTAATCCAGATCGACCACAACCACAGAAGTGCCTGCCGGGAATTGACATCCATTATTTTAATGAAGAATTTAAAGCGGATTGCACTGATCGGCGAGGACGAGGGATACATGGTAACGCACAGCCGTCTGCTCGGATTCCGGGACGCCTATGAACAGCAGGGGGAGACGCTCGATGAGAATCTGCTGTATTTAAGCCCGGAAAACCGGGTGCGCGTCGATCGGACGGTAAAGGAGATCCTGGAACAGAATGTGGACTGCATTCTGTGCATGGACGATGCGGTGACCAGCAGGGTTTTAAAGGTACTGCGGGAACAGCACGTCAGGGTGCCGCAGGATGTGCGGGTGGCATCCTTTTATGACAGCACGATTCTCGAGAACCATGTGCCGTCAATCACTTCGCTTGCTTTCGATGCCAAGGAACTTGGAAAAGTGGCGTGCCGGACGCTCTTAGATCTTGTGGAGGGACTGGAGGTAAAGCAGAAGACATTACTTCCATATGAGGTCGTACTCAAGGAATCCACGAAATAGTGCGCACCGGGCAGTGCGGATTGCGTCGTAATACGGTGCCTGACACGTCGGAAACAGTGTAGAGAGCGGAAAAATCAGCAAAATCGCTCAATATGCGCCTGAAATGTTGGAAAATATAAAGAAAACAGTGGAATATGCTTGGAATATTCGGGTTTATCGGTTGCACAAAAATGATAAATGATTCCGCAAAAAGTTGATTTCATTTTATAACTTGTGCATTTGTGCCAAAAAAAAAGCAAATTTATTATAAAATATAAACATTGACATCAAAACAGGCACGTAATATACTTTAATCATAGAACAACCGATTGCGCAATGGGTGCGCAGTACTGCAGGTACGATACGGAATTGGGCATGCGGCGTTCTGAAAAAGTTTTGAAAAAGAAAAGGGAGGATTTTCAAAATGAAGAAAAAAGTTTTGAGCGCATTATTATGTGCGAGCATGGTAGCAACCATGGTAGCTGGATGCGGCGGAAGCAGCAACGAGACAACAGACAGCAATGCAGCAGCAGACAACAGCGCAGCAGCAGGTACTGAGGAAGCAGCAGCTCCTGCAGCAAGCGGAGACACCATCGCTTTGAGAGTATGGGCCGCTGAGGAAGACCAGACATTAACCAACGAGCTTATTGAGCAGTTTAAGGAAGCAAATCCGGATCAGACATTTGACATTACAGTTGGTGTAGAGTCTGAGGCAAATGCTAAGGATGATATCTTAGTTGACCCGACAGCAGCAGCTGATGTATTCGCATTCGCAAGTGATCAGCTGATTGATCTTGTAGATGCAGGTGTATTACAGGCAGTACAGGATGTTGATACTGTCTCCAGCCAGAATGTAGCAGGAGCTGTTGAGGCAGCTACCGTAGACGGTACATTATATGCTTACCCGATGTCTGCTGATAACGGATACTTCTTATATTATGACAGCAATGTTGTAACAGATCCGACCAACTGGGATGCGATCCTTACAGACTGTGCAGCAGCAGGCAAGAAAGCCGGAATGGTGCTTGCAAGCGGCTGGTACAATGCAGGTTTCTTCTACGGAGCAGGATTTACAACAGAATTAAATGATGACGGAAGCACAGCAATGGACTGGAACGGAACATCTGCTGACGGTATCAAAGGTACCGATGTTGTAGACGGTATGCTTGCAATCGCAACAAACCCGGCATTCTTACCAATCACAGACGGTGATACATCAAACCAGATTGCAACTGGTGAGCTTGGTGCTGTCGTTTCCGGTACATGGGATGCAGCAGCAGTACAGGAAGCATTCGGTGATGGATATGCAGCATGTGCACTTCCGACTTATACATGCGCTGGCAATCAGGTTCCGATGGGTTCTGCAGCTGGTTACAAGATGATCGGTGTTAATGCAAACTCTGCACAGGTTGGCTGGGCTATGGAATTAGCAAAGTTCTTAACCAACGAGCAGAGCCAGGAGACACGTTTTGCTGAGAGACAGATCGGACCGTCCAACATTGCAGCTGGCGAGTCTGATGAGGTTAAAGCAAATGTAGCAATCGCTGCAGTTACCGCACAGAATGGTGCTAACGGTGTTGTTCAGGTAGTAGGCAGCGGTTACTGGGATCCGTCCAAAGCATTTGGTGAGATCATTGCTCAGGGTAACCCGGACGGAACAGATGTACAGACATTGCTGGATAATCTGGTAGAGTCTGCATCACAGCCGACAGAATAAGCAGTAACACGATTTTATAAGAGTGTATGAAGAAAAAAGGCCCGCATACGAAGATGGGAATCGTGAGTGGGTCTTTTTCTTCATCTGAATATCAACAGAACCCAAAGAACACGCAGAACAGGTATGTACTGCGTGCAGCAAAGATACAAGGAGAACGCCATTTTACAGAAAATGACGGTTATGGAAAGGCATGGGTGCTTGCATGAATAGTAAGGAAAGTAAAAAGAATCCGGTGGCTGCATTCTTCGGAGCAATCGGAAAATTCTTTAAGGAATTTGGTGAGGCTGCCGCCAAAGGGGACGGTGCAGTGAAAGCATCGCTGCTCGTAGCGGGTGCCGGTTATTGGAAAAGAAAACAAATCATCAAGGGATTTCTGGTAACATTACTGGAAATCGGGTTAATTCTATATACGGTATTGATCGGGTTGCCATATATCAGCCAGCTGAATACCTTAGGTACGGTAGAGCGTGCGATGGTGTACAACCCGGAAACGATGAAGAATGAGGTCAATGATTATGATAACTCCCTTCTGATTCTGCTCTTCGGTGTTATCAGTCTGAGTTTTCTCATTGTGGGAATCCTGCTTTGGATGGCAAACGTGAGAAATACATACCGCTTACAGCTTCGTGCTGAAGCGGGAAAGCATATCAATACATTTAAGGAAGACTGCAATGAGATGCTGAATGATAAGTTCCATTTTACGTTGCTGGCGCTTCCGGTTCTGGGTGTGATTATCTTTAATATCATGCCGTTGGTCGTTATGATCTGCATTGCATTTACGAACTATGATAAGAGTCATATGCCGCCAAATGCATTGTTTACCTGGGTGGGACTGGCAAACTTTAAGTCCCTGCTTACCACGAGCATTACCTCCACATTCGGATATACATTCTGGAGAATTCTGGGATGGACGCTGCTCTGGGCAGTGCTTGCCACATTTACGACCTATTTTGGAGGAATTATTCTCGCCCTTCTGATCAACAACAAGAACACAAAATTAAAAAAGATGTGGAGAACGCTTTTTGTTGCAGCTATTTCCGTTCCACAGTTTGTAACATTGCTGTTGCTGCGTAACTTTTTCGCAAACACAGGAATTGTCAACTCATTCTGTAAGAACATCGGTCTGGTTGATCTGCTACAGAATCTTGGCTGGATCAAAGCAAATTATATTCCGTTTCTGACCGACCCGGTCTGGGCGAAAATCACGATCGTTGTCATCAATATCTGGGTAGGTGTTCCTTATTTGATGCTGATTGCAACCGGTGTACTTATGAACATTCCGGAAGAGTTAAAAGAGAGTGCGAAGATTGACGGAGCAAACTCGTTCCAGATTTTCCGAAAGATCACAATGCCGTATATGCTGTTTATCACAGGACCTTACCTCGTAACACAGTTTACGGCAAACATCAATAACTTTAATGTAATTTACCTGCTGACACAGGATATTTACACAACGACCAATCAGAAACTGGCGGCTTCCTGGGGTAAGGAGATTGATCTTCTGGTTACCTGGTTGTATCGTCTGACCAGTGAGCAGTACAACTATAAGATGGCATCCGTCATCGGTATCTGCGTCTTTGTCGTATGTGCAGTCATTACATTATTTGCCTTTAACTTCCTGATTAAAGGAGATAAGGAGGATACATTCAGATGATGGGAAAGAGAAAAATTGTTAATTCCGTTTTGCTTCACGTAGTGCTTGCTGTGCTTGCAGTGATCTGGATCACGCCGATCGTGTGGCTGATTGTAACCTCGTTCAGTGGATATGATGGCATGAACACGAGCCGCTTCTTCCCGGAGACATGGTCGATCCGCAATTATACCCGTATGCTCTTTGAACCGGACACGGTATCACAGTTCCCGATCTGGTTTAAGAATACGTTGGTTATTGCCATTTTCGTATGTCTGATTTCAACTTCTTTTGTATTGATGGTCAGCTATGCAATGAGCTGCATGCGTTTCAAAGGAAGAAAAGCTCTCATGAATATCGCAGTTATGCTGCAGCTGTTCCCGGGCTTTTTGTCCATGATCGCTATTTACTTTATTTTGAAGTCCGTCAACTTAACCAACAGCCATATCGGTATGATTCTAGTGTACTCCGGTGCATCTGGACTGGGTTACCTTGTGGCGAAGGGATTCTTTGATACGATTCCGACATCCCTGCGTGAGGCTGCGTATCTGGAGGGTGCTTCCGAGGCAAGAACATTCTTCACGATCGTGCTTCCGCTTTCCAGGCCGATCATTGTGTATACTGTTATCAGTTCTTTCCTGGTACCGTGGACAGATTTCGTTTTTGCGAAGATCATCTTAAACTCCGGTATCTCGACAGACTGGACCGTTGCGATCGGACTTTACAACATGCTGAATCGTACTCTGATCCCGACATACTTCTCAAGATTCTGCGCGGGCGGCGTTATGGTCGGTATCCCGATCGGTATCCTGTTCGTTATCATGCAGAAGTTCTATGTGGAAGGAATTACCGGTGGTTCGGTGAAGGGATAAATAGCGAAGGAAAATACTATTGCAGGCATTGCAGCATTGGCTGCAATGCCTGAGTATTTCCAACTTCGCATTAGAAAAATGCAAGAGCGGCATTTTTCAAAGTGCAATACAAGTTTTTTAGGTAGGCGGGTGAGGATGCACCAGGCATCTTTTCCATAAAAATGAAAGAAATATAGAAATTGAGGAGGAAGAAAATGGATCAATTTATTTTAAATCTGATTCACAGACCAGAGATGGTTCCGGAGTATTCCGCAACTGTCACAGGACAGGGAAAGGAAGAGGACATCGGAGATAAGGCTCTTTTGACAGAATCTCTGGATATTTTCAAGACACAGCAGAGACTCGCACATGAGAATGGATTAAAAGTAACCATTCAGATGACATACGCATCTCTTTTCAATGACGAGGCAGTGGAGATTGCGAAGCATGACCATGACGTATACGGAGACGAGATCGCGTTATCCTTACTCGGACTTCCATGTGAGGAGTTCCGTGAGAAATACAAGACCAAGGATTTCTGTATCTGGATGTTCTCCATGGAGGACAAGAAAGCCATCGTCAACGATGTGTTTGAGAAGTTCCATGACAGATTCGGATTCTATCCGGAGTCAACCGGTTCCTACTACATGGATGCCGATCTGACCAACTATATCAAGGCAACTTATCCGACCGTAAAGTGTGCGGTTGCCACCTGCTGGGAGGAAGGCCCGAAAGCTTACCATACCTGCAACAACTCCTGGTACACGTTATTCGACGGCGGCCCATGGGCACCGTGGATCCCGTCCAAGCAGAATACACATGCACCGGCAGCCAATGCGGCTGAGGACAGCGGTATCGTTGCAATCCCGCATCTGTCCCGCGACCTGATCGCATGCTATGACGGTAACGGTTCCAACTTCGGAACGCATCCGCAGAATGTACTTCGCGGAATGATCTACGATACAAAGACCTGGGAGTACCCGTATCTGTACAACCTGATCGATCAGTATCGTTCGTTAGGAAAATATAACAACGGCTATGCATACAACATGATGTTTGTAGGACCGGGCTGGATGAACAAGATGGGACGCTGGGAGCAGCCGTATGAGCTTCTCTACAAGTCTTACAGCGACGGCTGTGCATATTACGGCAAGCTGAAAAAAGAGGGCAAGTTAGTAGATATGACAATGTCCGAGTTCGCAGATTACTACCGCGAGAAGAAGGGCGTGGATGCCGGCAACTACAATGAGCCGGAGTGCGCACTCTGGAGAGATATCCTCTACGGATCAGACAAGCAGCTGTTCTGGTACTGTGATCCGTACATGAGAGCCTGCGTCAATATGGATCAGGGCGGTGCAATCGTCGACCTTCGTCCGTATGCAGCGAAGCTGGAGTGGCCGGTTGGTATCGGCACAAAGCACGTGCAGGATGCCTCTTATCCGTTCCTGATTCAGGAGAAGTACCGTGCAGGTTACTTCACACATTACGCAGGAGAGGGAACTGTAAGAAGTGCAAAGCTTTCCTACAAGGGTGAGGAAGTAGATCTGTGTCTCTGCCCGACACACGCACATTTTTCACAGGAAGGAAAGACAAGAATCCTGACACTGGATCCGGTAACGATCGAGTTCAGAGACCTGACTGTAAAGCTTCAGACAAAAGAATACTTTGAGGAAGGCTCCTCCAACATCAAGATCGAGCGTACCATCCTTGAGATGAGTGACCCGAGCGCAGAGGTTACCTTAAACGAGTATATGGTTGCATGCTACGGCACAACCGAGTATTCCGAGGATATGTCCCATATCACCTTAAAGATCGACGGACCGGAAGAGAAGACGATCCATTATGAGTACAAGTGCCGCGAGGAGGGTGTCAAGGGTGCGACAGAAGTAAGCGCCGTGATTCCGGAGATCGAGACACGCGTATCCATGACTGCATCCAACGCGGACGCGGAAGGATATGTAAAAGAGGGATATGCATTCTCACCGATGTTTACCCTGGGATACAGAAAAACAATCTCAGATAAGGAGGTATTTGCAACATGGCTCAACTTGGCAAAGGCAAATTAAATTATAGATGCCCGTCCTGCTTTTTAAGAGATCTGGACATTGATATGTTTTACAATAAGGAAACAGGTATTTACAGCTGTATCCGCTGCCAGTACAGAGGAACAGAAGAAGATGTCCTGGAGAAAAATGAAATGATCCGCTTCCGCTATAAGGCAATGCACCAGCGGTTCGACAAGTTCGACTTTGATTAAGCTACGAGCAGTGTAGAGAAAGCCGGCTGCGGCAGAAGAAAATTTATTTTCTTTCAGACGCAGCCGGTTTTGTCTATAGGGCGACAGCCCACAGCGAGAAGAAGCGAAGCGGAATCGAGCTGTCACGGCGAGTAGCGCAGAGCTGGTTGCAGAAGAATGCGACAGCCCACAGCGAGAAGAAGCGAAGCGGAATCGAGCTGTCACGGCGAGTAG
>ERZ1034873.647-NODE-647-length-17200-cov-7.176961_pt1 | contig 17200 bp, 27 predicted proteins | sample MGYA00520689_ERZ1034873 | MGnify/ENA primary metagenome ERZ1034873 (study PRJEB33766, sample SAMN09781722) | gut metagenome | biome: gut microbiome | host: Homo sapiens | place: Madagascar | study: EMG produced TPA metagenomics assembly of the PRJNA485056 data set...
CCCTTTAGTTACTGCGTCAGAATGAATATAAAAATATTTTCAAAAAGATTCAAAAAAGTATGTACAAACTGAGAGATATATAGTATAATGTATACATAAACAAATGAAATACTAAAAACTGAAATTAAAAGGAGAAATTAAAATGAAAGCTATTCTTACTAAATATCGCAAGCGTTTTGCTGGATGGGAAAATGTTGATACTGTTGAGTTCAGCGAGGAATTAGTTTATAAAGCAATTGAGTTCTTTAGATTTAAGAAGATTCCAGACAGAGACGGGAAAGAAGTTTATTCAAGGTATGTTTCTTATGATGAGTTTGAAGAAATCGTGATTGAAAAATAAATAAAAGCTGAAGTAACGGCTATACGGCTACAAAATAGAAAGGAGGTAAATAACATGGACTTCGGTGTTGCAAGTGTAGCTGTAATTACTGTAATTTGTTATCTGGTTGGTCTAATTGTTAAGGCTTGTAATTTTGATACTAAGTGGATCCCTATTGTAGTTGGTGTATCTGGTGGATTCCTTGGTGTCGCAGGTATGTATCTTATGAATGATTTTCCTGCACAGGACTACATTACAGCTGTTGCGGTTGGCATTGTTTCTGGTCTGGCTGCTACAGGTGTTGACCAGATCGGAAAACAGTTAGGCAAGTAAAACAATTTCTTTTGTTGAAAGGAGTAAAAAGTATGGATCGTAAGTATGAAGAGATCATCAACAATGGCAAGAAGAATGGAAAGAGTGTTGTTGAAGTTAACAAAGAGTTGAAGGAAGCAGGAGCTAACTTCTATATCAATCCTGACCACACTGAGTCTGGGTGGACTGAACAGGAAATGGATGAAGGGTTTATCCCTGCTAAGGGAAAGATTGCTAATGGCACTCATCTCCACGATATTATGAAGTTTAATCTTAACATGGCTGGTAAGTCTGCTGAGTATTGGACTGTCGAAGGCAAGTACGAGATTACTTGGAACGGAGATGGTAATCCTGTAAAGGCTATTCGTAAGAACTAACTTAATTTGTAGGGCGGGAGGTTGGGAACTAAATTATGTATGATATTTTTGATTGTGTAAAAGCTCAAATTTATTATAACCCAAATAAGAAAAGCTTGGCTGAGATTAAAAAGGAAACAGGATGTACTCATGCTATCAATGGATATTTATTCAACAAGAAGTTTAAGCCTCTTGATTGGTGTGTAATTGATGGAAGAGTAATTTCTGCAAGTATATATAATGACTATGGTTTTGGAATTATAAAGAGCAAGCCAGTGTTTGGGGTAGCTTCTTTGTTTAAGGATGAAAACTTGCTTTCAGGGATTCCTATTATTGTAAAAGGGAATTATGTATACAGAGGATTAACCCCCGACGTAGCAAGACCTGCACAAAGAACTGCTGTTGGTTGGACAGAAGAAGGAAAGGTAATTTTATTCTGTTATTCTGGCAGAATGACAAGAGAAAAGCTACAAGAAAAAATGAAAGAACTTGGTGCTTACAATGCTCTTATGTTAGATGGCGGGGGAAGTACACAAGGAATTTTTGGTAACAAGAAGATTTATTCAAGTCGGAAAGTTCCGACTATTCTTTGTTTTTGGAAGAAATTAGAAAATAAGAAAGAAATTCCTGAAAATAAAGGAGTTGATAATGTGGTAAGTGTGAATGTTTATAATTCATCTACAGAAGGTGATACAAAGATCACAAATAACTTCAAAGTAAGTGAGTTTAAGTCTGATTCTAAGATTGTTCTTATCCATCATGCTTTGCCTATTGCATTGCAGATGATCCGGGAGAAGGTTGGTAAAGCGGTAAACATTACTAATGCATATCGAACTGAATCCCATAACAAACGCGTCGGAGGTGCTTCTAATTCTTACCACCTTTATGGGATGGCAGCTGATATTTACGTCAAAGGTGTTGATACAACTGTTTTAGCTAAGACGATCGATTCTATGTTTCCAACTACTTATGGAGTAATCGCTTATCCAAAGAAGGGATTCGTTCACTTTGATGTAAGAGCTAAGAAATATAGAGAAGTCAACAATGGAACTGAAGTAAAGGTTGAACATTTCTAAGGGAGGAAAGGGATGTGCAAGATGTGATTGTAGCTTTGATCTCAGCTACCTCAATGATTCTAGTTGCTTTTATTCAGGCATCAAATAAGAAGCATATGAAAGAACAAGAAAACGTAAATCAATTACGAGCTAAGGAAAGCAAATTATCGATGGACATGATGTATGCTTGTTGTGTCTTATCAAAAGGAACAGCTACAGCTCTTAAGAACAATCACTTCAATTCAGAAGTCGACCACGGGATCGAACTGGTCGATAAATCCACTGATGCATATAATAAATTCCTACGTGAGACAACTGCAGATACAATCAATGTGTAATCATTCACATCAGATGCTGCAACCTCTGCAGAGCAAGATTCATCAGAAAACCACGTTGATCTAATTAAAGCTATCGATCACAGTAATACCATAATCAACGCCACGACCAATATTCTTAAAATATTTTGTTGAAAGGTATGTACATCTCAATCGATCATGTTATAATAGAATCATAGGAAAGGTTAAGGACCTTCCCCACAAATATAAGGAGGACTACAAAATGGATAGAATTCAGGCTAAGGAAAAGATCGAAAAGCTACTTCGGCTTGCTAATAACAAAGGGGCAACTTCCTCTGAACGTGATACCGCTTTAGAAATGGCCAATAAGCTGGCTTCTAAGCACGGTTTTAAGATTCAGAAAGCTGCTCCTTCTAATAGCACTTCTGATAAGTTTGAGGAAATCTTGAACAGCATTCGTTATAATTCTCAAAAGGTTCAGAAGAATCATTATGAATTCGATCTGAATTGCTTCAATAAGAAGTTCGTTTCCTTCCTGTTCGGTATCCTCGGAATTTCTGATTACTTCTTCACTGGTAGAAAAACAGTGATCGTGTACGATTATCGTAAATTCGATGTTGATAATTTTAAGTCTTATTATAAGCATTTCATTTCTTCGTACTATGCGCTGAAAGGCAATCTTGGACTTAAAGAAAAAGAATTCTTTCATAATTTTAATAAAGCATTTTGTGATGGATATTTTGAGACGGGACTTGAAAATACAGTTTACAGATCTTCTTATAATCTCGGTAATAATCTCAGAAATACAAGGATTATTTATTGAGGAGGTGAAAATATGGAAAAGAATCGTGATTATTATTTATCTCAGTTATCTGTTGGAAATATCGTAGCATTCAAGATCGGTGAAAATATGTATTCAGGAAAGGTTGTCTCGATTGTAGATCAAACGCCTATGATCTTCACAGTGAAGACTAAGAATGGGTCTGTATACTATCCTCGACCCGACGACGTTGTCTGGATCAAGAATGGGTCGCACTGGCCTTCGGGCATTTACAATGCTCTGAAAGAATCTAAGAAAGGATGTAAACAATGCTAAAAATTATATTTCCGCTGTTAATGGTAATTGGAGCACTAGGAAGCTTAATTGAATCTGTATTAAGCGGACGACGTTTTGATGCTACTTCATTACAGTGGTTAGGTGCAATGCTACTTTACACAGCACTTACAATCAGAAATGTGAGGTAAATATGTCTAAAATCGATCTCGATAAAATAATGGATGATTGTGTTTCCATCCAAAATCAGTTAGATGGTCTTAGCTTACTTTTAATGCAAAAGAAGCAGACGCTAGCTAAATACTTCGAGAAATCAGGAAAACGACAGCTATCTAATGATGACTGCACTATATCTGTTCAAGAAAGAACCACTGTCGACTACGATATAGAGTCATTGTCTAAAAAGCTACCTAAAAATATTCTTCCTCTTGTTGTAGAAAAACACTTTGAAATCAATGACTGGGACGCATTCACTAAATTCCTGAAGAGAAAAGGTATCTCAGGACAGGAAGTGCGTCCATACATCAGCATCACTAAGAATGTAAATAAAGACAATCTATCTAAGCTATACGACCAGAAAAAGCTCTCTATCAAAGATATTCAAGGCTGTTATACTGCAAAAGTCACTAAATCTGTTGTTTTGAGGTTAAAAGATGCAAAGCGGGAGATCAATATCACATGATCAGTTCATTGCCGCCCTAAAATATTATGACATGTATCAGGAAGACTCACTTTACAAAGTAGTCTGTCCTTTTCATGGCGACAAAAATCCTTCATTACAAATCAACAAAGACAACGATTATTTTTATTGTTACGGTTGTGGAGCTTCAGGCGGAGCTTTTGAATTAGTGAAAAATCACGAGCCAAAACTCACAGCTTTCCAAATTTATGCTAAATTACATTCCTTCGTAAAAGATGGGAAGGGGGATATAGGGGGTAGGGTCGTATATAAGTCTAACTTACCCTATGGGCACTCTTCTGTTGGAACTAAAGAAAGCTATAAAGAGGGAATTAAATTAGCTAAAGATTTCTACTACAATTTACCCGACACTAACTGGTACAAAGTTCCAGAGGAAGTTATTCCAATTTTACGATACATGAAGCAAAGAGGATTCTCTGTTAAAACACTTCGTAAATTCGAAGCTAAAGCAACTTACAATAAAAATTACCCAATTGTTTTTCCGATGTTCGATAACGGAATATTCCGAGGATATGTGATGCGAACAGATGATCCTACTGTTGAAGATCAAAGAAAATATATGTACAACAAAGGATTCAAACGAAGAATCACACTTCCTGGGGATTACAAATTCCACACAGTTGTTCTTGTTGAAGGGTTTCTTGATATGCTTAAAGCTAAGCAATATGGAATCAAATACGTAGCTGCCGTTCTTGGCTGGAAGTTGACATCGGAACAATTCACAAAACTCAAACGTTGTGGAGTTAAAACTATTATTTGTGGATTGGATAACGACGATTGCGGTAGAAAAGGTTACAGATATCTGAAGCGGATATGCAAGTCAAATCACATTTCTGTTGAAAGAATAAGATATCCCAAAAGTATGAAAGATATGGGAGATCTAAGTAAAGAAAATTCCATAAAAATTCTTGAACAAATTAAAAACTTCGGAGGAAGGTAATGAAAATTGTTCTTGATACTGGCGCAAAGATGCCAGAAAGAGCTCACAAGTTCGATGCAGGTTTAGACCTATTTTCAAAAGAACAGATCACAGTTCCGGCACATTCCAGAGTTTCTTGTGATACTGGAGTTCATGTTCAAATTCCTCAAGGTTTTGTTGGAATGTTGACTTCCAAATCTGGATTGATGAGGAAAGACGGAATTACTTGCCGAGGAACAATTGATTCTGGATACACTGGTTCAATTCAGGCAGTTTTATTCAACCATTCTGATAAAGATAAGGTTTTTAATCCCGGTGATAAAGTTACACAGTTAGTTATCTATCCGATTGAAATCCCTTTCTTAAAGTTGGTTGAAACTTTGGATGAAACTGAAAGAGGAGAAAACGGATTTGGATCGACAGGAAATTGAATAAAAATCAAGTTAAATAAAGGGGTTTACAAACCCAAAAATTTGTGTTATAATAGACACATACAAAATGAAAGGTGGTTCAAACCATGGCAAAAAATCTTATCGCTGAAATGAAAGAGGCAGTAAAGAAGTCTGGCAGTTCTAAGAAGGAAATTCTTTACTTTGGCGCTGATTCTTCCCATCGAATTCGTTTTCTCCAGGAGCTTGATACAGGTATCACGGTAGAGTTCCACAACAATTGGGATCCTCAGATTTTTGAACCTTGTAAGGATCCTGAAAACCATGATGATTGCAAGCTTTGTGAAGATGGAATCGCTATTCAGGAGCAGTATGTCTGGTCCGTTTGGGATTACGATTCTAATTCCGTTAAGCTTCTGATGTTCAAGGCTTCTGGTGTTTCTCCCATACCTGGACTGATTGAGATGTATGAGGAATTCGGTACAATCACAGATCGTGATTACAAGATCAAGAAGGTCGGTAAGGGAACTGGTTCTTCTTTTGTTGTAACTCCGCTGGATAAGTCAAGATTCCGCAATGATAAGGCTAAGCCTTACAAGGAAAAGCAGATCAAGGATATTATCAATAAGGCTTATGAAAATTCTGATTCTGATGAGGATGAAGAGGAAGAGGAAGATACTAAAAAGAAGGCTACAAAGAAGGCAAAGAATAAGAAAAAGAAGAAGGAACCTACACTCCGCGAAAAGTTCGAAAAGCTTGATATGGATGAGATTAAATCTATCTGCTTAGAGATCGGTATGTCCAAGAAGGAATTCAAGGCATTCGATGATGAAGAGGAAGTTCTCGATGAGTTGTTTGACAACTACGAAGAGGATGATCTGGAAGAACTTCTTGAGGATCTTGAATCCGACGAAGAGGAAGACGAGGACGACGATGAGTAATCAGTTTCCTACACTTGGAATGGTTTATTCCAAGCAGGTTGAATTCCAGAAGTTGTTAGGGAATCTTGATATTCCAACTGATGATCCTCATGAAATGGCCCATCACCTTCTCGGTCTTGTAACAGAGATCGGGGAGGTGTCACAGGCCGATAAACGATGGAAGAAAAACAGAAGAAACAAACATTACGACTACGAAGAAAAACTAAATGAAATTGCTGATTGTTTTATCTTTTTGTTGAATGTTTGCATTTATTCTGATATCGTCCCACTTCAAATTATGAATGCAATAGATTCTAAGATCGATCAAAATATTGAGAGGTTTAAGAATCCTAAAAAAGAGGAGGAAGAAAAATGATTGTTATTCTGGAAGGACTTGAAAGAACAGGTAAATCCACTTTAGCAAAACAGTTTGAAGAACGTGGATTCGTTAACTTCAAAGATCACAACCACAGCAGAAAGATGAATCCTGAATTCATCAAAGAAAGATTGGATGCTACACTTTCCTTTTTGATTCAGGCGGATAAGAATAATATCAATGTGGTTATGGATAGATATCACTTGTCTGAATACTTCTACGGAAGATACGTAAGAGGATACGATAAAAACAATTTCGAATATATCTGGTTCATCGATGAAGTTCTTTCCCATTTGAATACTCATCTGATTCTGTTGGAAAGAGATATTAATCAGGAATACGTTAAATCTTATCCGGCAGAAATCAGCGAAAAAGAACTTAAAAATTATAAAGACAAATTCAATTACATCTGGGATAAGTCTTACATCAAGAACAAAACTGTATTCTACAGCTATTTAGACTTCAATATCAATAACTTTATTCACTTCGCAAAGAAGTATGATTTCTATTTGGCTTCTCCATTCTTCAATGAGGAACAAATTAAACGTGAAAACAAAGTAAAGAATCTACTTCGTGAATTTGGTTTCAAAGTTTACGCTCCGATGGAACACGGAATTGTTGGAGGAATTGCTTCTCAGGATTCTGTAACTGCAACATTTAATTCTAATGTTGAAGCTATCAACAATTCTGAATTTGTTATTGCTATCACTGATGGCAAGGACATGGGAACGATTTGGGAAGCTGGATATGCATACGGTAAAAAAATTCCGATTATTTACTATGCAGAAACACTTGGAAATAATCCGTTCAATATCATGCTTTCTGAGTCTGGAATCGGCATTTTCAAGAATGAAATAAGTTTGAGAGAAGCATGCGTCAAAAATAATTTCTATCATAAAGAGGAAGTAATTCATGAGTGAGTTTTTGTTAAAAGAAAATCGTGATAAACTTCAGCGTATGTCGAATATGATTCGGTACAACAATGAAGTTCACATTCACAATGAAAACGTAGCTGAACACAGTTTTTATGTTGCAGTTTATGCTATGGAAATTTGTGATATTCTTGATCTTTCTATTTATTATAGAAGATTAGTAGTTGAAAAAGCTCTAATTCACGACATTCATGAGATTGAACTTTCTGATATTCCTCACAATGTAAAAAAGAACATTGAAGGATTCGAAGAAAGATGTATTACTTTTGAAAAGGAATTCAACAAGGATTATTTTGCCGATATTATTTATCGAATTGATGGAGATAAGTATGAACAGTTAATCGAATCTATTGTTGAATTGGCAGATGTTATTTCTGTTAAGCAATACGCACAGCAAGAAGTTGAATTCGGAAACAAAAAGAAATTTGCTCCTATTCTTGATAATTCCAAAGTTCGAATTGCTGATTGCTTAAGAAGAATCAAGGAAGATGCAAATGAATATCAGTTCAAAGAGCTTGAAGCTATGCTCGGAAAGGATTAAGATATGCCTAAAAATAATTCACTTCAGCCGGTAAAACTTCCAATGGATATTAAATTCGGCAAGAAGCCAAAAACAGCTTTCAAAGACAACATTGGACCTATTCACGTTGATTTAATGGAAGGTCCTAAACTTCAAGATTTGTTGAAATGGATCCCAGAATTTGTTGATGCAACTTGGACAGAAGATCCTACAGCTACTCTTCCCAAAGAAGTGATGGCAAATTATATTAAGGAATTCTTCAAAGGACTTTGCCTTCCTGGAGCTCGTGAAACAGTTAATTTTGTTTTTAGAATTCGAGGAATTTCACTTCAGGAAGTAACACATATTCTCAGGCATAGACACGCTACATTTTCAGCTGATTGTTCTGGAGATAAGTGGTGGTCTGAAAAGGACTGCTTGGTTCCTGAATCAATTATGAACAGTCCTGAGTTTTATGAAAGATATCAGAAAATTGTTCTTGAAGCAAAACAGCTCTACTGTGATATGATTGATTCGAAAGAGATCTCTATCATGGATGCAAGATCTATTCTGACTCGGAATCTTGAAACATTCTATTATATGAAGATTGATCTTGGTAATTTGATTGCTTTCATCAATCAAAGAAAGGATGTTCAGATTCAGCCTCAGACTGATAACATTCTTGCTTACGAAATGACTTCTATTCTTTGTGATTGTTTTGGTTGCTACACAAAGTATTTGGTAAGTTTTGAAAATCCTTCTCCATTCTATCAGAAAATGGCTAGAACTGGAAGGGCTACGAACCTTTATTTCCCTGAACCTGAGGTAGATAATTTCGAATGGAATGAGAATGATTTTATTTATCAGAAACGTCGTGAAGAGCTGAATGGAACTTTGCATGTACATCCAGAACTTACTTTATTTAGCATAGCTCAGAAAAATTACTTTAAGAAGTTCAACGAATATGGAATCAAACTTCCGTTTTGGTTTCATGGAGAAAGGAATAAATAAAAATGAATACTTTGACAATTAAATCTTGGAATGATTTTGTTGAAAAAGCTAAAATGATAAAGCTTCATGGAACACATGAGAGAGTAGGATTTCAGAAATACGATGAACTTTGTCCGTGTGTTGTTGAAGTAGAAAGAAATTGCATCGAAAACATTGCAAAAAATACTTTTGAGGGAAGAAATGAAGTTCATAATAAATTCGGAAATGACTGGGAAAGATTTCTGATGCAGATGAATCATGTTATTTACGGACGTGATGACTTCACTGATATTCCGGGTTCAGAATACATTGGTTCTGATTATGATAAAGTTCAGAGAGCTTTTTCTTTCTTCGCACATGAACGGATCTCTGGTGAAGTTACACGGAGACAGTATTGCTATAGTTTCGGCGAAAAGCTTTGCATGAACGAAATTCAGTTCTTTGAAGATAAGAAACTTGCTATTCTAACTTTCAGGTCTTGCGATTACATCAAGAAGTTTCCTTTCGATCTTTTGTTTATCAATATTCTGCTGAATGATTATGCAGTAAAGGTTGATAAAATTTACTGTGTATTTGGATCTCTTCATATTTATGATGGAGATAAAATTAAATAAAGTTATGTACATCTCAGTAGATTTGTGATATAATGTAATCGAAAGGAATGAGAATATGACTTATTATGACATTCATAGGCATGATCAATTCTCACTTTTCGATGGATTCGGTAAGGCTGTAGATGTAGCCAAACGTGCAAAAGAGCTCGGTTATGTTGCTTGCGGTTCTACGAATCATGGTAACATAACCGGACTCATAAAGCATTTTAAGGCTTGTTCTGATCAGGATATTATTCCAGTCCTCGGAAGTGAATTATATTTTCAACCCAAAATCAATCACGAAAGAAAGTCTTACCATTTGTGTGTATTTGCTAAGAATATGCAAGGATGGAAGAATTTGAACAGATTGATTACTGAAGGAAATAAGGACGAAAATTTCTATTATAAGAATAAGATTTCTTTTGAACATTTGAAGAAGTTCAACAAAGGAATTATTTGTTCTTCGGCTTGCATTGGGGGTCCTATTTCTCAGGCATTTGTTCAAGGAAAAGATGAAGCAGCTTACAAACTTTGTGAAAAGTTTATTTCAATATTCGGACGAAATAGATTCTTTATCGAAATTCAGCCTTTTGAACTTCACGATGAAGGATACGGCAAAAAGAACTTACAGATCAAAATCAATAAAAAGCTTCTTAAACTGGCCGATGATCTCGATGTGAAAGTAATTTGCACTTCCGATTCTCATTTTGTTAGAAAGGAAGATTTCCCAACATACCTTAAACTTCACGAAATCAAGAATTCAAATCTTGGTTTAGGATACGCAGAAAGATATATGCCTTCTGACGATGAGATTGAAGAAAGATTAGAAAAATATCATTCAAATTACATTGACAAGATTCACGATGGAATGGAATTCTTCTTGAATGAAATTGGTGATTCACGTGAGTGGTTCAAGTTCGAACCTAACATGCCACAATATACAGACGATCCTGAAGAAACATTCGAATTGATGAAAAAGCAATGTATTAAATTCCTTAAAAAACACGATAAGTTCAGTAAGAAATATCAAGATAAACTTAAGTTTGAATTCGATGTAATCAAGTACCACGGATTCCAGGATTATTTCATGGTTGTTCAGGAATATGTAAACTGGGCAAAGAAGAATGGAATTGCTGTTGGACCTGGACGCGGTTCAGCTGGTAACTCACTTACTAATTATGCTCTTGGAATTACTCTTGTTGATCCTGTTATTTTTGATAATGATTTCAATCGGTTCCTTAGAAAGGATAAGAAGAAATTCCCTGATATTGATTGCGACTTCGGTCAGGATCGTCGAGGAGAAGTGATTGATCATATTGTCAACAAATATCAAGGAAAGGCGGCACAAACATTAACTTACGGACTTTACAACGTTAAGAACTTGGCAAATGATCTTGCTAAAGTTTGTGGGTGTAAAGAAAAAGATGAAGTTAATTCGATCAAGAAGTATCTTTCTCAATACTGTGTTGACAGTGAAAATACGATTGATCTCGATGGATTAACTTCTGATAATCGATACAATAAATACAATGCACAATACGATAATATCATAAAACATTTCATCAAAATGTATGGGCAGGTGAGATATTTTGGTACTCATGCTTCTTCCGTTATTCTTTGTTCTGATGATATTAGTTCTTCTGCTGGTCTATGTAAAATCGGAGGAAAGCAGAAGACATCTTTCGATCTCCATGATATTGAGTATCTCGGTCTGCTTAAACTTGATATTCTTGGTCTTAGTTCTGCTACTCAGGCTAAACAATTAGAAAACTTAACTGGAGAAAAATTCAGTTATAAAATGCTAAATGATCCTGAAACAATCAAACAATTCAATACAGATGCAACTGGAGTTTTTCAATTCGAAACGAGAGGATCTTTGGAACTAATTAAACTTATTGGAATTGATAGTTTCGAAGATGTTGTTGCTTCTGTTGCACTTAATCGTCCAGGTCCTCTCACATTAGGAATGCATGAACAATATGCAAGTAATAAGAAAGAGGTTCCTACAGATACTCCTTGGTATAAATACACAAAGAAATCTTTCGGTACATTGATTTATCAGGAACAGGCAATGGCTATCGCTCGTGAAATCGGTGGTTATGATCCAAGTGATGCAGATAAGATTGCTAAGTATGATGCAAATCATATTCCTGAAGAAGAAGCTATCAAATATCGTAAAATGTTTGTTACAAATGCTGTCAAGAACGGATTAGAAAAAGATCAAGCAAATGAGTTATTTGAATCTATGCTTGGATATTCTTTCAACCGCGGTCATGCAGTAGCTTATTCAATGTTATCAGCTGAGCTTTGTTATTTCAAAGCACATTATCCAGATTATTTCTGGTACATCACTTTGAAAAATGAGTGGAATGACGATAAAAAATTCCGTGATGAAGCTCTATACATCAAGCAAGGTGGTATGGTTTTTCTTCCTCATGTGAATGGTCCTATTCAGTATGACCTGATCGATTTTGATGGTGAGAAGGTTATTCAAAAAGGAATGACTACTATCAAGAATGTCGGTGACAAGGCAGCTCAATTGATTTATGAGGAAAGAAAAAAGAATGGTGATTTCAAAGATATCGATGATTTCATTGATCGTTGCAAGTCACGTTCTGTTACAACTCGTGTGATTGATGCACTTGAAGATAACGGAGCTCTTTGCTTCAATCAGAAAAAGTGGTATGACATGATTAAAAAGTATAATATATCCATTCTTTCAAGAGACAGGAGTTAAATATGGATGTAGAAGGAATCAAAAAGCTATGCAAAGAAATCGAAAAGAAATCTGGAAATGGTTCGATCTTTGTTATTGGAAAATCTACGAATCTTGATATTCCTCGTTGGAGTACAGGAATTGAATCATTAGATGAAATTACAGGTGGTGGACTTCCTAAGGGTCGAATCGTTGAGATATTTGGACCCGAAAGTTCTGGAAAAACTTCTCTGGCTTATTGGCTGATGTCACTTCATAAGCTTGGACTTTACATTCCTATTGAAGGAACTTACGATGAATCTAGAGCTTTTTCAATGGGAGTTCAGAAAGGTCAAATGATTGTTCATCGAGCTCAATACGGTGAAGAGGCAATTAATGACATTATCAAGTTTGCCAAGATGGGTATTCCAATTATTTGTTTGGATTCAGTCCCTGCATGTCAGCCTCGTGAAGACATTGCAAAGATCGAGAAGGATGCAGAAAACGAAATGAAGATCGGCGGAACGGCTCGATTGTTTTCTAAATCACTTCCTTCTATCGTTCACATTTGTGAAGAAACAGGAACAACATTAGTTCTCATCAACCAGGTACGTGACAAAATGAATGCTATGTTGTTCGGAGAAAAGGATGACACTCCGGGAGGAAGGGCAATTAAATTCTATTCTTCTGTTAGAATTAAAGTTGCACGTAAAGCTTGGATCGATATTCCAAATAAGAATCCTAAGAAGTCTGAAGCTGCTGAAAAGGTTGGAATTGTTATGAAAGCGAAAATTCAGAAGTCTAAGGTTTCAAATCCGTACGGTGAAGCTGAACTTCCATTTTTCTTTGATCGTGGATTTGTTAGTTTCGATGATGTAAACGACATTAGAAAAGAACTCATGAAACGAAAGAAGGAAGAATATGGCGTATAAATATTTTAATCAATGCACTGCAGAATATAAGGACGGATATTGTCTATCTGAGCCATTATATGAAAATAGTGCCTGTGCTTCATTCGAAAGTTTTGAAAAATTAAATCATTCTGTTAAAAATGAATCTGGAAATCCATACTGGGAAAATATTTGTAAGATTGCTGAAAAACAGCGCAGTAAAGGCATTGAAACTTACGGACAAGGTCTTGAAGATAATCATTGGGATATTGAAAAACGAATTCAGTATCTTGAGGAAGAACTTGTTGATGCTTTGATGTACTGTGAATGGATCAAACAATACCTTTCAGAAAGGAAAATGACTAATGTCGAAACTAACCGAGGACATTAAAATGGCCACGAACGAAGGCATGGAAGCCGTCATGATCAAAAATCGATTGGAAAAGCTTTTTGCAGAGGATAGAAATAATTCCGACCGATATGGCTTACATGCTTCAGCTGTAATTGCTTCAGATGAACAATTCTGCTATAGGGCACAGCTTCTTAGTTTGTTTTATCGTCAGAATCAAGGGCAGCAATTACCTGTCAAGCAGCTGAAGATATTTGCTCAAGGTAATGCAATGCATGAGAAATGGTACAAGCTATTTCGTAAAGCAGGAATTGATGTTGCAATTGAAAGAACACTTTGGATTCCCGAATATGATCTTAGTTTTACTATTGATGCTCTTCTTGATTTTGGTAAACCTAAAGGAAATGATCCTGATGAGATTATTTGTGATGTAAAGTCTCAAAGCTCTTTTGCTTTCAAGAAAACAACTCGACATCCTTCTGGAGAAAAGCAAGTCAATTTTTATTGTTGGGCATATTCTAAATATTCAGGAATTCCTCATAAGAAAGGATTTGTTCTTGTTGACAGTAAAGATGATCAGGAAATTAGAGTTGTTCCTGTACATTATGACAAAGAAAAAGTAAAGCCTTATGTATATCGACTCAAACACATTCAGGAAATGAAGAAAGTATTCATTGAAGAACATGAAGCTCCTCCTCGTAAATGCAAGAATCCCGATTGTAAGATGGCTTCTACATGTTTCATGAGAGATGCATGTTGGAATATCGGACAAGGAAGGAGGAAGTTAAGTGCGGAAGAACGACAGGGACCGGGTAACTCATAAGAAAACACCACGAAATTCTTATAGGCCCACTCGGTGTGTAATTGGATTCGATCAGTCATATACAAGGACAGGAATTTCTATCTCTGTTGATGGAAAGCTTAGGAAAGTAACTTCAGAACCTTTTAAGAAACTTACTAACAAATCACAAAAACGAATAAAAATAGCTAAAGATACTCGTAAAGTAATTCAATCTTGCTTAAAGAAATTTGAACCTCAAGAAATTACAATTATTGTAGAAAGAATTCGTACTTATACAGCTGGGCAAGATTTACGTCCGGAATTTCTAAAATCTCAAGGGGCTTTGATTGCTACGATAGTTGATGTAGCTTATCAATATGGGATCAAGGTTTGGTCGGTAGATACAAGATGTTGGAAATCAAGAATCCTTGGGACTTCAAAGCCAATATTCGATCCAGTTCCTGGAGTAAAGGATCCACAAAAGTTTGGATCTGTTAGAAAGGTCATTGATCTTGGTTTTAAGGAATCACTTGAAGTAAGACGTGGTGGTAAAAATGCTGTATTTTCTCTGAATGACGATGCAGCTGATTCAGCATGTATTGCACTTTATGGGCATTCGGGTGATCCTTACCAATTAATTATTGAGCAATAAAATTAAAAAGTTTTCAAAAAGGTATGTACAAATCAAGAACATTGTGATATAATACAATCATAAACCAAAGGAGGGGCACTTCACCTCCGATTGAAGTTACATTTTCTCTCTCGAGATCCTAACTTATTTTACAGATTATTAGTCCTTCCTTTGGTTTAATGAAAGAGGTATTTACTATGAAAATAAAAGTATACGAAGCATACTTTGTTCAGCCTGACGGTAGGAAATTGGCAGTAAAAAAGCCAGCTGTATATCTTACTAAAACTCATTTAATTGACAAAATCATGTGGGGTAAATCATTTGAATTCATGTATTTTGTTCATCCTTCTGTTTTCAATTATCTGATTGAAGTAGTAAATATCTCAAGGGAAAAGTTCGCCGAGGATCCTAAGTATGGAGTTCTTTGTTACAAGAACGACAAGGGAAAGTTATCATTTAAGCAATTTTATAAAACAATTACAAAATAAAAAGAAAGGAACACGTAAAATGGAACTTACTCTTGAAAATTTGGTAAATGAGATTATTAAGAAGGAATTTGAATACAGGTTCCAAATGATTTATGCAAAGAATGTTCTTGGAATAAATTCTTCAAAATTTAATTACTGGTATTCAAAGTGGTTTGTTCTTTACAATCTTGCAATAAAGTTTAATTTTGAAGATAAGCTTAAAAGATAAAAGAAAGGAATCAATAAAATGTTTGAAGTGAGAATGAATCTTCCAGGATGTTTTAAGATGACTGGTCCCAAATTCAAAGTGTATAAAGTTCACGTAGTTCATGAAGATGAAACGTATTTTTTAATCTACAATGCCGGAAAATGGCAGTGGGTTAATGCAAATAGGACTTGTCCGGCATGAAAAGATCAGGTAAGTTCTACAGTAAGAATGAAAAGGAAACTCTTTCTAAACTTGGACTTAGACCAATTCCATTCTCTGGATCTGGATGGGTAGAAAAGGAAGACGGAGAAAATGAATTTTCATTAGTTCAACTTAAATCAACAGAAGCTTCATCATATCGGGTTGATATGTTAGATATTAAGAAACTAGAATATCATGCTTCTGTTTCAAATAAAGTCCCGATATTCTTGATTCAATTTCTGAAGCATAATAAAATTTATGCTTTAGTGAATTTGGAAGATCTGGATGAGCTTCATGAGATATTCAATAATGAAGATAATGTAATTCAAAAGAAAGGAAGTGATTCTTATGAAGAAGTTGAGGTGGTAAAGAAAATGGTTCAATCATCTTCTAAGGCACGAAAACAATTTTTCGAGGAAAAGGAAAAACAATATGTCAAACGAAAACGTAATTAGCGCAGTTGGTTATTTCGACGGAAATAATTCAAAAGGTAATTTCGACGTTCAGCTTAAAGCTAAATTTACTGAATCTGAACTTGCCAACGCACTTCAATTCATGGCAGGTATCGGAAAGAGATTGAAGCTGGTAGCTGTGGTCGAAACAGAAAAAGTTAGTTTAGGACAGTTCACAGTTTACAGCATTCGAATTGATCGTGATGGAAATTGCTACATCACATTCAAATCTGACAAGGATTCTTCTTTTGTTGAAAATATTCCCATGTTGATGGTAGACGAAGCTACAATTACATTTAAGGCAAAGATCATTACAGACGAGTAAGTGAACTCACAAAAGTGAGACACAAATAAATTATTAAAAAGTGAGGAGAACAAAACAATGGCAACTAATTACACTATGGGTCAGGCAGCTCGGGCATTTTATGATCACAAGATCGAGGTTATGGCAGACATCATGAAGCGTTTCCCCTATGCTTCTATGCTCCTGGTTGAGATGAATGAGGCTGGAGTTCTTGCTCTGGAAGCCCTTCCCGAGTATGATACAGTCCGCAAGCTGGATAAGCTGCGCCGGAAGTCTCTTGGTATTCTGAAGGGTTCCGATGATGACGAAGGTTCTGCAGAGGATGCAGCCGAGGAAGAGGATGAAACCCCCAAGAAGGTCGAGAAGAAGGCTAAGAAGTCCTCCAAGAAGGCTAAGGTCGAGGACGAGGATGACGACGACGACTCCGATGATGAAGAGGATGAGAAGCCCATTAAGAAGTCCAAGAAGGTAGAGAAGAAGTCCAAGAAGTCCAAGGTTGAGGACGACGATGA
>ERZ1034873.655-NODE-655-length-17004-cov-21.362440_pt1 | contig 17004 bp, 19 predicted proteins | sample MGYA00520689_ERZ1034873 | MGnify/ENA primary metagenome ERZ1034873 (study PRJEB33766, sample SAMN09781722) | gut metagenome | biome: gut microbiome | host: Homo sapiens | place: Madagascar | study: EMG produced TPA metagenomics assembly of the PRJNA485056 data...
GGATATGTATATAAGGGCATTGAATTTAGGAGGACAAGAGGAAGATTTAACTACAGATTTTAGAGAATCAGAAATCAGAAGAGCTCTTAGAAAAGCAGGTAAAAATGGCAACTAAAGAAAAAAGAGTTTTATTATTTCTTGTTGAAGGAATTTCTGACAAAGTATCTTTACAATCGATTTTTGAAGATTATTTTGATTCAAAAAAAGTTCAGATTTCAGTAATGCGTTATGATATTACACAAGAAGAAAATCCTGCTGAAATTAAATCAAAACTGAATCAAATAATACAGGGATTTTGCAGTATAGAAAAAATTAAGGTTGGCGATATAAAAAAAATAATTCATATTGTTGATACTGACGGTGCTTTTGTAAATCAAGAGTATGTTTTACAAAATGACGGAACTTCCAAAACTTCATATTCAGAAGAATTTATCAATGCAAAAAAACGGGAATCAATTATCCAAAGAAATAATAATAAAGCTTCGGTTTTAAATATATTATCTAAAATTTCTACAATTACAGTAACAAGCGGAACAACAAATATTGCGGTTCCATACTCTATATATTATTTTTCAAGAAATCTTGAACATGTTCTTCATAACATTATAGGAAACTTAACTGATCAGCAGAAAGAAGATTATTCTAATAATTTTGATGATGAATATGAAGGAGATTCAAAAAAATTTAAGTCGTTTATTTCAAATTCAGAGTTTGCTGTCCCTGGAAATTATAAAAATACCTGGGATTTTATAAAACAAGATACAAACTCGTTAAAAAGATTTTCGAATATTCATTTAATATTTGAAGATATTTTATAAAATTGACAAAATTTGGAGTTAGTTTACAACAAGAATAAAATTCTATCGTTACCCAGTTAAACTGAGACTCAATAATTCTCAGTTTAACTGATAAAATTAACTTATCCTTTCCCCTCCGGTCAGGTTTCCTGGCAGTGCTGCTTGTTCCATCATTTTTGCGGCTATGTTCTGGCCGCTTCTCTGGTGTGCCTATCCTCTAACCATTTTCCCGCCTTTTTCCAGCCGGCTTATGACTTGAATATACTTGTATTTGATGTATATAAATCACTTGGAAAAACAAAAAAACATATTTTTCATTGGCCATATTGGCTTGGATATTTTGGCGGACTTTGTTTTGATTTGCTTGCAAAAATCATTCACCGAAAATTCCCTATCAATTCAATCCGTGTAAAAAAAATTCTGTCAGAACACTTACTTTACTTCAAGTCGTGTTCCTGCAACTGGTTTTGTGGCTCCTGTTTCTTTGGAAGAAGGAATCCGCCGCACAATTGACTACGAGTTCATTAAGAAAGTCCAGAGTTATAATCAAAAGAAGAACTTATATCAGCAAGATTCAAGAAGTTTTTCATTTTCAGAAATGAAGGATTCTTTTGCTATCGAGTTTGAGAAACTTGATGAGAAAAAATCAGTTTTATTTGAAAAGGAAGCAAATGCGTTTGATATTAAAAAACGATATGAATACCATAAAAAAGAATTTTTAGCATATATAGATAAATTAAGAAAATATCCTGATTCATATTTTTTATGTTATACAAATATACATGGAATAAATGAAGCAAACAATTTGAATGAGGCAATTTTTAATAAATGTTTTAGAAATCAAGAAAGACAAATATTTCAAAAAATCTATAATGATATTGACTTTCAAATTGAGTGAGATATAATGAACCATCTTGTGCTTGACGTATACAAGCATCTCGGAAAGCCGAAGAGCCGCCTTGTGCATTTTCCGTACTGGCTTGCATATTTCGGTGGAAAATGTTTTGACCTGCTTGCGTTCATCCTGCACAAAAAGTTTGCAATCAACTCAATCCGTGTAAAAAAGTTCTGCCAGAACACATATTTCAAGTCGTCAAGAGTTCCAGAGACAGGCTTTGTTGCTCCTGTTGAGCTTGAGGAAGGCTTGCGCCGCACAATCGACTACGAGTTTGTTAAGAAAGTGCAGGGTCATACTTTCAGCTGCGAGTGATATTTGTGTTGACAACTCAATAAAAATGTCTTAATTTGTAATTAAGAGGTACGTTATGGCAACACTCCAATTACGCGTGGATGATTCCTTAAAGGCAAAAGCTGACGCCCTTTTTTCATCGCTGGGGCTGGACACTTCAACGGCTGTCCGTATTTTTCTTGCTTCCTCAATAGAAAACAACGGACTTCCTTTTGCTGTAAGGCACAAGGCTGATCCGATTTCATTGGAAACTGCGGTTTCTGACAGCCGAAATCGTACAAATCTGCACGGACCTTTTAAAACTGCACAAGAGGCTGTGGCTTCTATGCTGGATGATTGATTTGTACGAGATTGTCTATACAAATCGAATGAAACGTGACGCCAAACTGATGAAGAAAAGAGGCAGGAATTTAGAAAAACTTGTTGAAGTTTTGAACTTTCTTGCTTCTGGAAATCCGCTGCCGCAAAAATACAAAGACCATCGGCTGACAGGAAATCTGAATGATTTTCGAGAGTGTCATATAGAACCTGATTGGCTTTTGATGTATCAAATTTTTGAAAACGAACTTATTCTTTCTGCCACAGCAACTGGTTCTCACTCCGTGTATTGCCAATGAGGTGCTGGATATTATCGACTCATATATCGATATAAAAGAAGCCGTCTGTTAGTTCTTAGGAGAGATAAATGATAGACGAAATAGTATCTCTTCCAGAAAGTGTTATTCTTGGCATAAAACAATTCATCAAAGACAAAGGATTGAAATTACAACCATTATTAAGAGATGGAATTTTTGCGCTTTTAGAACAATACTGTACAGTTTTATATTATCCTCAGAAAGAAGAAGAAAATGACGGCTGTCATGTAAAACGTTTAGTCAATAACAAAATTGTTAACTTTGTTTTCATCAATACACATAAATCCATTGAAAAACAGGTTTTTACTGCAACTCATGAACTAGGACATATTTTTGAATTGCCGGAATATTTAAAGAAAAATTGTCCAGATTTTACGCCTGAAATTGATGAAATTGCTATGAATTATAGATTATGAAAACAAAACAAAGTTCCGCATTTATATATTTCTGAGCTACAAGTCAAAAAAACAAAGATATGCTTTGCCGCTCCGGTTTCGTTTGAGGAAGGCTTGCGCCGTACAATCGTCTATGAGTTTGTGAAGAATGCGCAGGGGTATGCTGTCAATAAATATTATTGTAGCATCGCTTCTTGTCTTGATAATGAAATTCATGCTTTTATATTTGGTTTGAAGAAGTCCGTTTTCTGTTTTGTTAAATCTATTTTAATCATGCCTTCTTTTATTTCTTTTAGGGTGAAAAAGCCTTTTGGAAGAGTTATAATCAGTATTTCTCTATCAAGTTCAAAAGATTCACACAGCCTTCATTTTCAAGGCGGGTGATTTCTGATTCTTCATTTAATTCTCCTACCACGCAAAGGGCATTTTTCATAACAGGTTCAGTAACTTCTTTTTCAATAAATGTTACGTTCAAGGTCTGGCAGGCATAGATAAGCAGGAATCGGATATAACTCTTGCCGTAAAGAACAAGCGTTGTTATGCCCTGTTTTTTAGATTCGGAAACAAGGTGGCAGAATGTTTCATTATAAGTGTTTGCAATCGCAAATGTTCTCTTTGCAAATTTCTGGCTTCTGGATGTAAGTTCTGCAATTCCGTCAGGAGTAACTGCATAAGAAAGTTTCCGCAGATTTACATTAGTCAGCATAATCCATCCACGCTCAACAAAGCGTTTCAGAACAGCGTTCATAAGCCCGATGGACATACCAGCATTTTCCGCAAGCACACGCTGACTTGCCAAAGGTTCTTCTTCCAAGGTTTTTGCTATGCTTTGTAATGTTGCAACGTCACTATTCATATTATGATTTAATTTAACATAAAAATACTTTTTATCAAAGTGGAAAAATGCTCAGTTTTTGAATGAATGATATGTTAGCTTGAATTTCAGTGTTTTATTATTTTTTCTTTTAGTTCGAAATATTTATCGCGATAGTTATCCATGGCTTCAGACACAGCTTCTGTCGCAAGATAGTCTAACGTTGTTTCAAGTTTGCAGGCAATTTTTACGGTTTCCAGTTCTCGGCTCTGTTTCATGGAACTTTTTTCTCTTTATTTTTCCTCCTTATAAAACTCCGCGTAAGCCCTTGCAACGCAGAGCAAACGCATTATAAATAATTTAAGTAAAGTTTGCGCGAAGGAACGGTTCCTGGGGCAAAAACACTCTGATTGTTGCGACCGCGTGAGCGGGCAATTCTATAGTTACTTTGCAACAATCAGCGTGTAGCGCATTATTGCGCGATTTTGAACCAGAAAACCGTGTCTGGGAGCCAGTTTTATGCTGAATACATTTATAATGCGTTTGCCCTGGCTTGCAACGGATGACTCCTTGCATTTTATACAGAAAAATATTACATTTGTGTTGCGCAGTTTATGATTCCTCATAACTCTCCTGCGCTTTATAAATTAAAATTCTTATGGAGGCTGGCGGTTTTGTTTCCGCTGACATTTTATGAAAAAATTCCTTTCTTTTGTTTCCCGTGAAGCTGACGACTTTAAAATTCTTTTGAGAAACATTCCTTCACTCACAGTTTCAATTTTTATTTTGTCCGTTGTCTGTGCAAATCTTATGGCGAACAAAGAACTTGTAACTTTTAAGTATGCTGCGCTTGACTGCGGATTTGCATTCAGCTGGATTATGTTTTTGTGCATGGACGTAATCTGCAAAAGATGGGGCGCAAAGGCATCAATAAAAATTTCCCTTGTTGCTCTTGCTGCGAATCTTTTTATTTGCGTTTCATTTGCGTTGCTTGCAAAGACTCCGGGAAAGTGGGGCGAATATTATGCTTCTGAGAATTCACTTGTTAATGACGCGCTCAATGCGACTTTTGCGGGTTCTTGGTATGTTGTGCTTGGCTCGTCTGTCGCGTTTGTTTCATCGTCAGTTGTAAATGCTCTTCTTAACTGCGCAATCGGAAGCCTTTTTAAGTCAGACGGATTTTTTTCATTTGCATCTCGCTCCTATATTTCAACTGCAATAGCCCAGCTTGTTGACAATTTTATTTTTGCCACAATTGTTTCAAAAGTTTTCTTTGGCTGGACTTGGATTCAAGTTTTTGTGTGCTCGGCGATAGGGGCTGGATTTGAACTTTTGGGCGAAGTGTTTTTTTCCGGCTTGGGATATAAAGTTGTCCGCCAGTGGGAAAAAGAAAGAGTCGGGCAGGAATATATTGAATACAAAAAGGCTAATGCAAAATGAAAGTTTTAATCACAGGAACGAGCAGGGGAATCGGAAGAGCGTGCGCCTTAAAGTTTCTTGCTGAAAAAAATGAAGTCATTGGACTTGATGTGTGCCCTGACTCAATAAGCGGCGATTCTTCTGTAAAGAATGCTGAATGCTATAAACATTTTGTTTGCGACATTTCAAAAGAAAATTCTCTTCCTGAAATAAATGGTGTTGAAATTCTTGTGAACAATGCTGGAATTCAAACTGCCAGCAATTTCAGTCTTGATGATATAAAAGTGAATCTTATTGGAACAATAGCGGTTACAGAAAAATATGCGTTTCAGAAAAAAATAAAATCTGTTTTATTCAATGCTTCCGTTTCAGCGCTTACAGGGAACGAGTTTGCTTCTTATGCCGCGTCAAAGGCTGGAGTTGTGGGCTACATGAAAAACTGCGCGATTCGGCTTGCAAAAGAATACCGGGCAACTTGCAATGCCTTGTGCTTTGGTGGAATTATTACGGAACTTAATGAGCCTGTTGTTCAGAATAAATCGCTTTGGAAAAAAATCTTGGATGTAACTCCGCTAAAACGCTGGGCGACTGCGGAAGAAACCGCTGACTGGATTTATTTTATGACTGCGATAAATAAATTCTGCACAGGGCAGGCAATCGATGTTTCCGGAGGAGAACGCAACTGCGCTGACTTGTTCGTGTGGTAGAATTGAATCATGCATATTATGTGATAAAAGAATTAAAAATTACTTCAAAACTTTTTAGTTGACATTGCTGGTATTTTCAATGCTATATTTAAAAATGAAATTTTCTTCTAGCTGTTTTCTCCGTATTTTCTTATTTGCGCTTTTGTTTTTTTCTTGCTTTGGGTTTTCATTTTCTGCTTTTAATTTAAAAGGTGAAGAGCCTGAATTGCTTTCATTATTTAGAAAGGCTTATCCTGATATTCAGTTTAAAAGTGAGTACAATGCGTTTGCTGGCGACTGGAAAATTTTACTTTCGCTTGAAGACAGAACTGCTGAATTTTTCTGGGCGGACGGAATGTTTTTGCCTGAATCCGAAATTGAAAATAAAAATCTGTACAATTCTTTTCTATATAAATATGATTTTGCTCTGCATGACCCGGCGGATTTTACAGAAGAGGACATTGAAAAAATCCGGCAGTTCAGTTCTACAGAAAACAGAACAAGCGTCAAAGGAACTCCTCCGTTTTTTTACGACTTTGTGTATGACTGTAAGACAAGAGTTTCACTTGAGCAGCACATAAAAAAAATTCCGTTTCTTGGAAAAAGGTCAAATGCGCATGAACGTCTTAGGGAACCGCTTGCAAAAGTTGAAAAAGAAATTCTTGAAATTTCAAAGTCTGATGCGGAAGTGAAAAATTTTTTAGATACACTTTTAAGCGCGGACAGTTATTCTTGGCGGAATATAAGCGATTCTGGCAACCGTTCATTTCATAGCCTTGGAGTTGCGCTTGACTTGCTTCCAAGAGGCTGGAAACAGAAAAATGTATACTGGGCATGGAGACGGGATATTGACGGAGACAACTGGATGAGGCTTCCGCTTGAAAGAAGATGGATGCCACCACAAAAAGTAATCGAGATTTTTGAAAACAACGGATTTTTGTGGGGCGGAAAGTGGGTAATATGGGACAATATGCATTTTGAATACCGCCCAGAAGTTATTCTTTTCAGCAGATTGCGGAATAAGAAGAATCAGTAATCTGCTTGCTCTATTTTTATTTTCCTAGCTCCAAAATGCTTTCTTTTATTGCGTTTGTGTCGGTAAGAAGTTTTTCTGTGCGTTCTTTTACTGTTTGAGTAAGTTCGCGCATTGAACCTACCGCCTGCAAAAGCTGTTTTCCGCCTTCGTTCTGTTCTGAAATTGCACGGCGTACAGTCTGTTCCTGCTCAACTACAGTTCCAGAAAGATGCACAACTTCTGAAAATTCTTTTTGAACGTCCCCTGTGTCCTTGAACGTTGCATCGATTAGTTGCTTTACATTTTTTAGGACATCAGAAATTTTGCGTGCTTCCGAGCCTGAATTTTCAGCGAGTTTTCTTATTTCATCGGCTACAACTGCAAAGCCGCGTCCGGAATTTCCTGCGTGAGCGGCTTCAATTGCGGCGTTCATGGCAAGAAGGTTTGTCTGGCTTGCGATTTTCTGAATAACGCTGCTCATTTCGCTAAGTCCGTTTGAGTTTTCTTCAATCTTGGAAACAAGCTCAGCGACATTTTCAATTCCTGCCATTCCTTTTCTTGTTGCTCCGTCAAGAAGCCCCACGGATTCAGCGTTGTGCTCAAGAATTGAATTTATAGAATTTATATTTGCAATCATTTCTTCAACAGCAGAAGATGAAGTTGAAACGCTTTCTGTCATGTCCCGCGCGGCAGTTGCCAATGTTTGGACATCGCGTCCGTTTTCTGTAAGTTTTTCAGATCCGGTTTCAACAACTTTACGCACAGACTGCTTTACTTCTTCTTGATGCTGCTCGTTCATTATGTCCTTTAAAATGTTTGTGTAATGAGTGCAGTTTTCTGGACGGTTCAGCCCGTTGTAAATTGCAACTGCCATCTGCTCGCAGTCTTCATATCCGCAGGCTCCACAGTTTAAAATGTCCGCCTTTGTTTTTTTGTACATATCTCTGTAGATTTTCTGAATTTCTTCCTGTGAAGGCTCTTTGATTTTCTGGTGGAAATATGCACTTCTGTCAACATAGGTTCTGTCGTAAAGTCCGGGCTTCCAAAACTCATCGATTGCCTTATTCAGTTTTTTTAGAGCGGATTTTTTGCTATGTCCTTTTTGTTCCCAGTATGAGCGGCGGTCATGCATTCGGTTTTCTACAAAAGATTCCATCTCGTCAAGGTGCATTCCCTTGTTTGTGGTTCCGGCACCTTCATTGCATCCGTTTTCGCAGTTAAGACAGTCAATTAAAGTAAAGCATGGCTTTTTGTTTTTATTCGCTTCTGAAAATTTTGCAAGGTAATGAAAAACTTTTGGGTTTCCTTCGATTTTGCGCGTTTTTTCTGAAATGCTCGGAACAAAGCGTTCTGCGGTTCTCATAAGTCCGCCCGGAGTTGAATAAAGAACTCCACGTTCCGCGGCAGGATTTTCGTATTCTACTTTTGGAAATGAATCAATCCTAATGTTTTTTTCTTCCATATAGCTTTGGATTGAGCGCATCGTTACGTTGTAGTCGCAGATTCCAGTTTCATCGAACTCGCGCCGTTTTGCATAGCATGGCGAAATTGCCGCGATTTTATATCCGGTGTATTTTGTATAAAATTCTTTTATCATTTTTGCGCAGTGAAGCATGGGACTGTCAGCTGGCGCAAGATATTTTATGAGTTCTGGACGGTAAGTTTCAATAAATGAAACAAGGGCAGGGCAAGGCTGAGAAATTACACAGTCTGGATTTTTATTTTTAATATATTCAACATAGGATTTTGTTGTAAGCTCCGCGCCAAAACTTACATCGAAAACAGCTTCTACACCAAGTGACTTTAGAAATCCGTTCAGCTCAAGATCTTTTCCACGGAAGCTAACAATTGCAGCTGGAGCTACAATCGCTACGATTTTCTCACCTTTTTTAAGAGAGTCAAAGAAAAGCTCTGAGTCGTCAATTCCTTTTCTTGCTCCGTGAGTGCAGGCTTCAATGCAAGAGCCGCATCCTATGCAAAGTTTTTCGTCAAAGTCAACGTAGTCGCCAGATCCGTTGTTGCACATTTTTACAGGACACACTGCAATGCACCTTTGGCAGTTTACGCATTTTTCTTTGTCTACGGAAATTACTGAACGATATTTTCCAGTTTGTGTGTTTAGATTTGTTGTCATATCGAACTCGTTTAAAAGCGATTTAGTGAATTTAATTCGGTCAATATATAACGAAAACTGTTTTTTATCAAGTATTGATGTTTTCTATATTTTATTTATTTGTGCGCCTACTGGTTTTATTGACATTGTGCGGAAAAAGTTTATAATTATGCAGAACTTTGTAAAAGGAGTGTATAAAAATGCAGTTTATTGATGGCGGAGTTACAGCTCCTAAAGGCTTTACGGCAAATGGAATGCTTTGCAAGATAAAAGAAAGCAGCACAAAAAACGACCTTGCGCTTGTTTTTAGCGAAAAGCTTTGCAATGCTGCCGGCGTATTTACACAGAATAAAGTCAAGGCGGAAAGCGTAAAGCTTACAAAAGAAAATATTGCCAACGGAAAGGCTCAGGCTGTTATTGCAAACTCAGGAAACGCAAATGCTTGTACCGGCGAGCAGGGCGCGAAAGTTGCACGAAAAATGGCGAGCCTTGCAGCCGATGTTCTTGGAATAAATTCTGGTGACGTTATTGTATATTCTACAGGCGTAATCGGCAAGCAGCTTCCTGTTGAAAAAATCGAAAAGAATATTCAGTCTTTAAAAGACGGACTTTCCAAGGAAGGTCATAAAGAAGCCCGCACTGCAATAATGACAACGGACACTCATTACAAGGAATGCGCTGTACAAACTGTAATCGGCGGAAAAACTGTAAGAATCGGAGCAATGGCAAAAGGCTCTGGAATGATTCATATAAACATGGGAACGATGCTCAGCGTTATGACAACTGACTGTGCCATTTCTTCCCAGATGCTTGAAAAAGCCTTGCGCAAATCTGTTGCCGGAACTTACAACTGCGTTTCAATTGACGGCGATACTTCCACAAATGACAGCCTGACTATTCTTGCAAACGGAATGGCTGGAAACGATGAAATCACGTGCGAAGGCGAAGACTTTGATGTTTTTTACGAAGCCTTGAATGCTATAAATACCCAGATGGCAAAAAAGATTGCAGGAGACGGAGAAGGCGCAACCAAGTTGATTGAATGCAATGTTTCCGGGGCGAAGGACGTTGAAACTGCGCGTGGTCTTGCAAAAGCCGTTATAAGCTCAAGCCTTGCAAAAGCCGCTATTTTTGGAAGCGATGCGAACTTCGGGCGTTTCTTGTGCGCAATGGGATATTCAGGATTTGACTTTTCTCCTGAAAAAACTTCCATAACATTTGAAAGCGCAGAAAATTCCATGCGGACTGGTGCGACTGATTTTATCGGCGAGCAGAAAGGAAAACGAACTTCGCTTAAAGTTTTTGAGAATGGAGTTCCTCTTGACTTTGATGAGGCATTGGCAAAAAAAGTTCTTCAGGAAGCAGAAATAAAAATCAACATTGAATGCAAGGACGGAACCGCTTGCGGAACTGCCTGGGGCTGTGATTTGACTTACGAATATGTTAAAATAAACGGCGATTACAGAACCTAAAACACGGAGCAAAAAAATTGAACACAATTGAACCTAACATAGAAGAAATTGATCCTCGGCTTGATAATGCGCATTGGTCCGATGTGCTTGTTCAGGCTCTTCCGTATTTTAAGCATTGGGTCGGAAAAGTTGTTGTCGTAAAGTACGGCGGAAACGCTATGCTTAATGCGGATTTGAAAAAGCACGTAATGGAAGATATTGTTCTATTAAACACAATTGGAATCCATGTTGTGCTTGTTCACGGCGGCGGTCCTGAAATCAACAATATGCTTGGAAGAGTCGGCAAGGAAAGCAAATTTATAAACGGACTTCGATACACTGACGCAGAAACAATGGAAATTGTCCAGATGGTTTTGACTGGAAAACTGAACAAGGACATTGTTGCTCTTCTTCTTGAGAACGGCGGAAAGGCTGTCGGCTTGAGCGGAGTTGATTCAGGACTTTTAAAGGCTGTGAAAATTCAAAAAGACGGGCAGGACTTGGGCTTTGTCGGGGAAGTTACAGAAGTTAACCCTGAAATTCTTGAGTCGCTTTTGGAGCAGAATTTTATTCCTGTAGTTTCGACCGTTGCCTTGGGCTGCGATGGAGACAATGTCCGTTACAATATAAATGCCGACACTGCCGCTGCGAAAATTGCTGTGGCTCTTCATGCTGAAAAATTTGTTCAGCTTACAAATGTGCCTGGCGTTCTAAAAGACGTGCATGATCCAAAGTCTTTGATTCAGAGGATTCACATTGGAGACGTTGAAAAATATATAGACGAAGGAATAATTGCAGGTGGAATGATTCCGAAGATTGAGTGCTGCATGCTTGCCCGCAACGGTGGTGTTCCTCGCACTCATATTATTGACGGCCGTGTTCCTCATTCACTTTTAATCGAAATGTTCAGCGACCGCGGAATTGGAACTATGATTTACTAGAGGTTAACATGGGAAGCAAAAAAGTTTTAAATAACTACGGCTCTTTTGATGTTGTTTTTAAGAGCGGAAAAGGTTCTATTCTTACAGATATAAATGGAAAAAAATATATTGATTTTCTTGCCGGAATCGCAGTGAATAGCTTGGGACATAATTTTAAGCCGCTTGTAAAAGCTGTGTCTAGCCAGGCAAAAAAACAGATTCATGTCTGCAATTATTTTTTTAGCGACATCGGCGTAAAGTATGCGGATGAACTTTTGTCTGCCACAGGATTTGAAGGCGTATTCTTTGGAAACAGCGGCGCAGAAGCAAATGAGGCTGCGATAAAGCTTGCCCGCAAATTTGGCCAGCTGAACGGCGGTTCAAAAAGAAAAACTATTGTAACTCTGGAGCATTCTTTTCACGGACGCACGATGGCGACTCTTACTGCGACTGGTCAGGATATTTTTCACCCGGAAACTTTTGCGCCTTATGTTGAAGGATTTAAAACTATAAAGCCAAATGATTATGATTCTTTGAAAGATGCTTTTGATGACACGACTGCCGCTTTGATGATGGAATGTGTTCAGGGCGAGGGCGGTGTTTTTCCTCTTGATAAGGAATGGGCAAAGACTGCCGCGGAAGCTGCAAGAAAAGCAGGCGCAATTGTAATCTGCGATGAAGTTCAGACAGGAATGGGACGCACAGGAACGCTTCTTGCGAGCGAACAGCTTGAGATAAAACCGGAAGTTGTAACGCTTGCAAAAGCAATTGCCGGTGGAATTCCAATGGGTGCTTGTCTTTACCGTGGAAAAGGAAATGTTTTTGCGGCGGGAGATCATCAGTCAACTTTCGGCGGAAATCCTCTTGCGTGCAGCGCGGCCAGTGTGGTTTTGCATGAGCTTTTAAAGGACGGATTCTTGTCTTCTGTTTCTGAAAAAGGCGAATATATTCAGAACACTGTAAAAAACTGGAATCTGCCTTGCATAGAAGATGTTCGCGGAAAAGGTCTTATGATTGGAATTCAGGTTTCAAAAAATCCTGTGGAAGTTGAAAAACTTTGCCTTGAAAAAGGTGTGCTTTTTTCTACAGCAGGAAAAAATGTCTTGCGCCTTGTTCCGCCTTTGAATATTGGCTACAAGGAAATTGACAAAGGTCTTGCCATCATAAAAGAAGTTCTTGAAAAATAAATAAAAAATCATTATCATTGCTCCCTTGCATTCTTGGGAGCGTTTTTTTAGATATTCTTATAGAAATAAAATCTTTACATTTCCTTTTTCTTTTCATAGAATAGAATCAGATTATGGAAAATAAAAATTTATCAGCAAAAAGCAATTTTGAAGTTCTTGCGTCAAATCTTTCAAAAGAAGAACGCTCTGATATTTTGAGCCAGATTCAGCAGGACAAACTTGATGTTTCTTTTCCTTCTGAAAAATCTGACAATCAGTTTGAGCAGGAAAAGCGCAGAGAGGACAAGCTGACTCTTTCGGAAAAACTTAGGCAAGAGCCGCTTTTGTTCAGGTTCATTTTATGGCTGAAGTCTTTGTTTTTGAATTCAAGCATTGAAACTGTTTATAATAATTCCGTCCTGGCTTCTCTTTCAAAAAATTTGGAACATGATTTTCCTGATGTGATTGACTGCAAAAACAAGCTTCTTCTTTCTGGATTTTATTCCGGGCTTTTGGATTTAAAGCGTGTTCGTGAATTTTTTAAACCTTCGTTTGATTCTCTTGAACAGGATTCAGGGCTGTTTTATTTTTTACTTGGTTTTACAGTGATGCCTGAAATTGTTCAAGATATAAAATCTTCGTGCGATGTTTACAGTTATTCTTTTGAAAAGCCTTTGCCTGCGGACATTAGAAATATTCTTTTTACAAAGCTTGATGGAATTGTTTCTGGAATTTCTTCTGAAAAGAAAATAAAAATGTCTGCTTGCTCCCGTGAATTTGAGCGGCTTAGAATGTTTGTGAAAATTCCGCTTGGCACTGTCATGTCAAAATTTTCTTCCGGCTCTTCCGGGCGCACTTGTTCTTTTTCACAGATAAAAGATGACTTTGACAGCCTTGCAAGAATTCTTTTGGGGCGCTTTGAATGTTCTGACACAACTCTTTCTGTTCTTTTTATGTCTGGAATTCCCCAGAAAGATTTGTGGAACTGCTCGACTTCTTCTTATGAGGAGATTGCAGAGAAAGTAAATTCATCGTCTGCGGAAATTTCTTTGCTGAATACATTTGCAGAAAAAATTCCGCTTAAAAAGTTTGGAAAAGTAATTTCTGAAAATTCCCTTTATTCTCCATTGCCATTGAGTTACAGCGACTTGTGGTTTCAAAAATTCAAGGAACAATGGAAAGTTGTTTTGGACAAGCGGCTTAAAATGTGGAACAAGGATTTTAAAAAATCGGAAATAAAGAAAAAACTCAAAATTTATTTTTCACTTGAAGATTTTCCAAAGTATCCTTCGCGTCCCTGGAAAAAAGTCGGTGCGGACTACACTGAAAAGTATGAAAGCTCGATTGGCTTTTTGAATTATTATTTAAAGAATGAGTTTCCAAAATACAAGCAGCTTTTGAGCACAATTACTTTGGAAGGAAAGTTTTCAATAAAGGAAAATATGTATGAATTTTCTGACATGATTTCCACATTGAATTCTATTATTACAAAAAATGATTTTCTTGTTGAGCGGCTTTCATCTTCTGGAGAATACGGTTCTGAAATTACGCATTATGCTTCTTCTGAAAAAGAGCCAGATAAAGAAAAACTTCGCAGCATTCTTTTTGAAATTGAAGGAAATGCCTTGGATTTGGCTGATATGTTTGCAAAGTTTTTGACCGGCTTTGAAAATCTTTTGTTTGCTATGCTTGGCGAAAAATCAACAGTTTATTACGGACCGCTTGCAAATTTAAATAAGATAATGGGTGCGGACAATAAAGAGTTTAAATTGAATCTTGAAAAATTTGCACACAGCGTAAAATTTGCGTCCGAAGTCTTGCAGGCAATTATAGAAATGGAAAATATTTCAGTATGAGTTTTTTAACAGGAAATTTTTTTTATAACGGAAAGCCTTTGTCTTCTGCGCCTTTATGGGGAATGTCGGTTTTGGAATCTGGAAATATGCGGTTCAGATGGAATGAAACCAATTCAGTGCGTGATAATTTTTTTTCTTCTATTTGCGCTGAAAAAAGAAAAATTGCGCAGCCGGAACTCATACATTCAAAAACTGTTTATGAAGTTTCTAGCGCGGATGAAATTTTTAAAAAGAAGGGAGACGGAATTCTTACTTCAAATAAATTCATCATTCCTGCTGTAACTGTTGCGGACTGCATGCCGATTTTTGTTTATGATAAAAACTCAAATGTATTTGGTGTTCTGCATTCCGGCTGGAAGGGAACTGGAATTGTAAAGGAGGCTTTTTTTATGCTGAATAAAAAATATGGTTCTAATACTGATGACTTTTGCTTTGTTTTGGGACCGCATATAAATTCATGCTGCTATTCTATTGATAAAGATCGTGCTGAATATTTTGCAGAAAATTTTGGAAGCGAATGTGTTTCTTTTATCGATGGGAATAAATATTCATTGAGCCTTGCGGATGCGAATCTTTTTCTTTTGAAGAAAATCGGCATTCCTGATGGAAATGTTTTTGTGAGCAAGGAGTGTACTTGCTGTTTTAAGGAAAACGGAGCGTTTAAGTACGGCTCTTTTAGGCGGCAGACATCATCGCTTCCGCAGGATTTACCTTTGGAAGAAAAGCAGAAACACTTTACTGTCCAAACTGCATTTGTTTTTTATTCATTTTGATATTGCATATTTATTCATAAAAATGTATATTCTATGCATACAGTAATTTTATTTAGAATTTATTCAAACTGAAAATAAGATTGCTGAAAAAATTCTTTATAAGAGGCGTTGTTATGGCAGTTAAAGAAAAAGTTTCTGAAGCAGCAAAGGCTGTAAAATCCACTGCGAAAAAAGCTGTAAAGGCAACAACAAAAGTTGCAAAATCTGCGGCATCAAAAAAGGACAAGGTTGTCTTGGCTTATTCAGGCGGTCTTGATACAACTGTTATCATTCCATGGCTCAAAGAAAACTATGACTATGATGTTATTGCTGTCTGCATTGATGTTGGACAGGGAGATGACTGGAAGGCAATCAAGTCCCGCGCTTTGAAAACTGGAGCTTCTGCTTGTTACGTTGTAGACGCACGTCAGGAATATATTGAAGAATATGTTTGGCCGGCTTTGAAGTCAAATGCAATCTATGAAGATGAATATCTTCTTGGAACTTCTACTGCGCGTCCTCTTATTGGAAAAATTCTTGTTGAATATGCTCGTCAGGAAAAGGCAGTTGCAATCTGCCACGGAGCAACTGGAAAGGGAAATGACCAGGTTCGTTTTGAGCTTGCAATCAAGGCTTTTGCTCCAGACTTGAAAGTTATTGCGGCATGGCGTGATCCAAAATGGAACATGGATAGCCGTGAAGCTGAAATCAAATATCTTGAAGACCGCGAGCTTGAAGTTCCGATGAAAAAAGATCAGTCTTACAGCCGCGATGAAAATATCTGGCACTTGAGCCATGAAGGTCTTGAACTTGAAAAAACAGAAAATGAGCCTAACTACAAGCATATGCTTAAAAATACAGTTGTGCCTGAAGAAGCTCCCGCTGCCGGTGAATATGTTAAGATTGATTTTGAAAAAGGAATTCCTGTTGCAGTTAACGGCAAAAAAATGGATGCCCTTAAGCTTCTTCTTGAGCTTAACAAAATAGGCGGAAGAAACGGAATTGGTCTTGTTGATATCTGCGAAAACCGCTGTGTAGGAATGAAGAGCCGCGGTGTTTATGAAACTCCAGGTGGAGCGATTCTTTATTTTGCGCACAGGATGCTTGAGCATCTTTGCTTGGACCGCGACACATACCATTACAAGCAGCAGCTTTCTATAAAAATTGCAGAACTTATCTACGACGGAAAATGGTTTACAACTTTGTTTGATGCCTGCATGGCGTTTGTTGATAAAACAGAAGAAACTGTTACTGGCTGGGTAAAACTCAAACTGTGCAAGGGTGCAATCCGTGGAGCTGGCTCTTATTCAAAATACAGTTTGTATAATGAAAGTATTGCTTCGTTCAAGACTGGTGAATTGTATGACCACAAAGATGCGCAGGGCTTTATTACTTTGTTTGGCTTGCCTTTGAAAGTTCGCGCTATGATGGAGCAGCAGGTTGGAGAAGGTCAGGCTGTCCTTAAAAGCAAGAAACTTAAGAAACGCCCGACAGAGTAAGCGGACGTATTCATTTTAAATCTGTTTTAGCGAGCCTCCGTCTTGGAATTGAGATTTTAAGACGGAGTTTTTTTATTCAGAGGCAATCTGAAATGAGAAGTCATAGTTTCCGCTTTTACGTGCTGAATGTTCCTGTGATTCAAAGTCGTAGCCCGATGATTTGAATAAAAGCGCCGCTGAAAACAATTTATTGTTTCATTATGCGCTCAAACACATGGTTTTTCCGATACTGCAAATGCTCATCCAGGGCAAACGCATTATAAATAATTTAAGTAAAGTTTGCGCGAAGGAACGGTT
>ERZ1034873.657-NODE-657-length-16943-cov-5.319813_pt1 | contig 16943 bp, 15 predicted proteins | sample MGYA00520689_ERZ1034873 | MGnify/ENA primary metagenome ERZ1034873 (study PRJEB33766, sample SAMN09781722) | gut metagenome | biome: gut microbiome | host: Homo sapiens | place: Madagascar | study: EMG produced TPA metagenomics assembly of the PRJNA485056 data set...
ACTACTACCCCAGATATATTATTTACATTAATATCCTTCAATATATCCCATAACTTTGAAATTGTATCCATACTTTTCTCCTTTTTCAAATCATATTAAAATGCCTCAACGCATCCTTAATATACTCCACCTTCTCCTGCGGACACTGCTTTACTTCTGGATTCTCTTTCTTGGACTTATTATAATTCTCGCCCATATCCAGACCACACATCCGCTTAACCTGTGCAATGTAAGAAGTATGCACATTCACACCATACTTGTCCTTCACATAATCCTTAATCTTCTGATAGGTAGCCTTTTCTTCTGGTGTGTAATTGCTCTCTTCATCAGGCTCCATTGTCACCTCAATTTTCGGTGTATCTTTTTTGAGGGATAATTTGACAACCGTCTCCACATGCACCGTATGGCAGAACTGGTCTACCCCCTGTACCTTCTCCAGCTTATACCCTTGCGCACACAGATACTTCAGGTCGCGTGCAAGTGTCGCACTGTCGCAGCTTACATAGACGATCCGCTCCGGCTGCATCTGCACCATGGCAGCAAGCAGGCTTTCCTCACAGCCCTTGCGTGGTGGGTCAACAACGATCACATCTGCGTAAGCCTGCTGCCCGCGCTCCTTCATCTGGCGGACAACATCCGGATAGACCTCCTCTGCCTTGCCGGCAAAGAATTCGGCATTCGTGATGCCATTGATCTTCGCATTGTTCTTCGCATCTGCGACCGCCTGTGGTACGATCTCCACGCCATAGACCTTTTTCGCCTGCTTTGCAAGGAACAGTGAGATCGTTCCGATCCCGCAATAGAGATCCCAGACGGTCTCTTCTCCGGTTAAGCCGGCATAATCTGACGCTGTCTGATACAGCTTTTTCGTCTGCACCGGGTTCACCTGATAGAATGATAATGGTGAGATCTGATACTGCACATCTCCGATGTAGTCTGTGATATAGGACTTTCCCCAGAGTGTTTTTACAGTATCGCCTAAGATCACATTCGTCTGCTTCTTATTCACATTGACTGAGATGCTGGTCATGCCCTCTAGCTTTGTCAGTTCGGCAATAAGCTCCTCTGCATGCGGAAGTGTATCTGCATTGATCACGATACAGACCATCAACTCCTTTGTGGTAAAGCCATACCGTGTCAGAACATGGCGCACAATCCCGCTTCCTGTCTGCTCATCGTATGCCGGGATCTGATACTTTCGCAAAAAAGCAAGCACGATCTGTAAGATCTGTTCGTTCACATCCACACCGAGATAACAGTTTGTAACCGGAATAATGCTGTGTGTTCTTCCGGCATAAAAGCCTGCCACCGGATTGCCCTCCTTATCCGTTCCGATCGGGAACTGTGCCTTATTCCGGTAGTGGTAAGGATTCTCCATTCCGATCACCGGCTGCATCACCGCATCGATCTGCTCTTCTGTGAAGCCACCGATGCGCATGAGATTATTTTTGATCTTATGCTCCTTGAAGGTAAGCTGCCTCTCATACGACAATGACTGGATCTGACAGCCACCGCACTTACGGCTCAATTCACATTTTGGTGTAACACGATCCGGTGACGGTTCGATAATCTCGATCAGACGCGCATAGCCGTATGTCTTTTTCAGCTTCATAATGCCTGCCTTTACGGTATCACCCACAAGTGCATCCTTAATAAAAAGTGTCATGCCCTCATAGCGCCCGATCCCTTCACCGGATGTCCCGATATCTTCTATTTTTACTTCAACTATATCATTTTTTTTCATATATGCTCCATTCCTGCGGCATCTATGCCAAAATATATCTGCTTTTTCCATTCCTATTACTCAAAAGAGAAGCTTCAACAAGCTTCTCTCTTATTTTTCCTATTTACTTGTCATGCGGATATTCGAATCAAACAGCCGGTTGAATCCCAGCCAGTCCGTATTGCCCTCCGGCACATTGGAAAATGCTTCCCGCATTGTCTCCATCTTCGCATCTATATTGTCCGCAAAGCTTAATGCAACTGCTTCTGCAAGTGCCGGCTTTTTCGGCGAACCATACTCAAGTTCCCCATGGTGCGCCAGAATACAGTGTACTAATTCATGCTCTAACTTCTCCGGGAAGCCTGCGATCGTTGCGATCCGCTCCTTCACTTCCATCGCTCCGATCATAATATGTCCTAGAAGCTGTCCCTCGTCGGTGTAGTCATTTTCCGGAAAACGCGAAAGCTCCTGTAACTTACCGATATCGTGGAACATTGCTGCCGTAACCAGCAGATCCTTATTTAAGATCGGATATGTATCTGCAAAATAGCTGCTCATGCGGGTAACACCCAAGGTATGCTCTAACAGTCCGCCGACAAATCCATGATGCACACTTTTTGCTGCCGAATGAAACTTAAACCGCTCTGCAAAATCATCATCCTCCAAAAAGAAGCTCGAAACCAGTCTCCGTAAATACGGATTCGTCATATCCTTGATATAACCGGTCAGTTCTGCATACATCTTGTCAATATCAAACCGACTGACCGGAAGGTAATCCTTCGGATCATACTCACCCGGCTGTGCCTTTCTGACACGCTTGATATTAAGCTGTAACGCTCCCTGAAAGCTGGTAACATCTCCATAGACATTGATATAGTCTAACTTATCATAATCATCGATTCCCTGCGAACCCGGTTCCCAGATCTTCGCGTCAAGCGTTCCTGTTTTATCCTGTAAAATAAGGGATTCGTAAGGCTTTCCATTCTTGGTCATCGCCATCTGTTTGTTTTTACAAAGGAAAATCTCGTTTACCCGTTCTCCCTCACGTAATGTTTCAATATAATGCATGTTCTTCCTCTTTCTACTGTCTATTGTCTTTTATTACTGCAAAACGCCTGTCACTGCCTGACATTCCAGTGGCGTATAGCCGTCATTTTCCTGACGCATAATGGTGATCTTAATTTCTGTTCCCGGTGTCAGTGACTGGATATACTGTTCATACTGCTTTGCGGTCTGCATCTTGGTATCATCAATATCCGTGATAATATCGCCGTTCTGAAGTCCGGCTGCCTGTGCAGGTGAATCCATCTCTACCGCCTTAATATAGATGCCACCCGGCAGTCCGTATTTCTTTTCAATCTCACTTGTCACTTCCGTCATATGAATTCCAAGATAACTGATATTCTGATTGTTCGACAGCTTTTCGATGATCTGCTTTAAGTCCGAGATCGAGATTGCGGTCAGTGTATTCTCATCCCCGGAGCTGCTGTAATCCTGCATCACCAGACCGATGATCTGTCCGTCTAAATTCAGCAACACACCGCTTCCCTCGGAACTTGCAACAATGTCCGTTGTAAAAACGGTAAAATTATTATCGATCGTCGTTACACTGTTGTCTGTCGAAGTAATATTACCGGTTAAAATCGAAAAATTCGAGCCCAGAGGACTTCCGGCTGCAATCACAACATTTCCCTGTGACACGCCCAGTGAATTTCCAAGCTCTGCAACCTTAACCTTTGCAAGTGTCGCACTGTCGATCTGTACATGTGATACACTTAAAATAGCAATTCCGGTATTTCCGTCATACTGGCGTAACTGCGCATCCGTCACGGTTCCGTCCTCGAAGGTCACACTGATCGACTCTGCATCCTTAATAACCTTCTTCTCCGTCATAATGAGCAGATCATTTCCGTTATCTGCAATAATGATACCGCTTGCCTGTCCTTCCTGCTCATAGGGCGTGTTGAACCAGTCCGTATCACTTTTTACCCCGGTCACCGTAACGATCGACGGATTTGCTTCTGCTCCGACTGCATACAGCTTATTCTGGATCTTCTGGTAATCATCCAGATTCATATCACGCGATACCTGTATGATCTGCGTCTCAGGCTCTGTGTCTTCTGCCGGTTCCTCCTCATCCTCCCGTTTGGTCTTCCTCTCCGTTTCCGTTTCCATAACGATCTGCTCATCGGATGGGATCGAAACCACCGGGCTTTCCTCTTTCGTAAACCAGCCCTGCATCACAGGCTGCATCAGAACAAAGACCAGACATGCGACGAAGCCGAAAACCGCAGCAAGTCCGACTGTCTTTGTGACCTGCAAAGCGATCCTTCTTTTATTCAAAGGCTTATTTTTAATTTTCTCTTTGATAAAATCATAATCATCCTTCTGCGTCTCTGGCATAGAATAACTCCTTTTCTACACATCTAGCTTCTATTATACGTTCTAACCAAATATGTTGCAACTTTTATTTCATCTTCTGCTTTTATTAGAAGCCTTTTTGCGTTAAGATATAGAAGAAGAAAGTTTTATTGAATGGAGATAAGTGTAAAGCTATGAATCAAAAGGTTTTCAAAACTTTAGAATATAATAAGATCATCACACAGCTTGCCGCACATGCAGCGAGCGAAAAGGCAAAGGAACTGTGCCTTTCACTGACACCTTCCGACGATAAGGAGGCGATCGAAACCGCACTGATGCAGACCGACCACGCCTTAAGCCGGATCTATAAAAAAGGCAGTGTTTCTTTTTCCGGCATCCACGATGTCGGTGCCTCGATCAAGAGGTTAGAGATCGGTGCAAGCCTTGGCATTCCGGAACTGCTCCGGATCTCTACCCTGTTAGAAGCAGCAAAGCGTGTCAAAGCATACGGAAGAAATGACCGGGAAGACTCTCCCCGCGACAGCTTAAATGCCATGTTCGACGAACTCGAACCACTGACACCGCTTTCCGATGAGATCCGCCGCTGTATCATTTCTGAGGAAGAGATCAGTGATGATGCCAGCAGTACCTTAAAATCGATCCGGCGTTCGATCCGTTCGATCAACGACAGAATCCACGCACAGATGTCCTCGATGTTAAGCAGCACCACGATCCGCGGTTACTTACAGGATGCTGTCGTTACGATGCGTGATGGCAGATACTGTCTGCCGGTCAAGGCAGAAGCAAAGGGACAGATCACCGGTATGATCCACGACCAGTCCTCAACCGGCTCTACACTCTTTATCGAACCGATGGCGGTCGTGAATCTGAACAACGACCTGCGTGAGAAGTTCTTAAAGGAGCAGGAAGAGATCGAAGTCATTCTTGCCGGACTCAGCAACCGGGTTGCGGAATATATTCCACAGATCCAGACTGATTATGAACTTCTGACCAGACTTGACTTTATTTTTGCAAAGGCAGCCTATGCACTTGAATACAACGGAATCGCACCGGTTCTAAATGAAAACGGGATCATTCACATCAAGAAGGGACGCCATCCGCTCTTAGATAAGAAGAAGGTCGTTCCGATCGATATCCGCTTAGGCGGTGAGTTTGACCAGCTTGTGATTACCGGACCAAATACCGGTGGAAAGACCGTTTCACTAAAAACCGTCGGTCTTCTGACTCTGATGGGACAGTCCGGCATGCTGATCCCTGCTGCCGATCAGTCGCAGATCGCTGTTTTCCATAGTATTTTTGCAGACATCGGGGATGAACAGAGTATTGAGCAGAGCCTTAGTACCTTCTCCTCGCATATGACGAATATTACAAATATTTTAGCAGGTGCGGATGGACGCTCGCTGGTGCTTTTTGATGAGCTGTGTTCCGGTACGGATCCTGCAGAGGGTGCTGCACTTGCCGTTTCCATCCTGACCTATTTTCACAACCATCACATTCACACAATGGCTACGACACATTACAGTGAGATCAAGATCTATGCGCTCTCAACTCCGGGTGTGGAGAATGCCTGCTGCGAATTCGATGTCGAGACCTTAAGTCCGACCTACCGCCTGCTTATCGGTATTCCCGGAAAAAGTAATGCATTTGCGATTTCGAAGAAGCTTGGCTTATCCGATTATATCCTCGAGGATGCAAAAAAACGGATCAACGAAAATGAACAGAACTTCGAAGACCTGATCGCAGACCTTGAGGCCAGCCGGCGCACGATTGAACGGGAACAGTTAGAGATCAACCGGTATAAGTCTGAGATCGAAGGGCTGAAAAAACAGCTCGAAGAAAAACAGGAGAAGTTAGAGAACCGTCGTGAAGACATCCTCCGGAAGGCAAATGAAGAAGCTGCCACAATCTTAAAGGAGGCAAAGGATACCGCTGATGCAGCGATCCGTAACTTTAACCGCTACGGCAAGACGACACCGGACATCAGTGAGATGGAACGGGAACGAAGTAAGATCCGTAAGAAGATGTCTGAAAATGATGCAAAGCTTGCGGCAAATAAAAAGTCCGCCCCTGCAAACAATCATGTCCCGAAGAAGTTAAAGATCGGTGACAGTGTCAAGGTTTTAAGCATGAACCTGAAGGGAACCGTCCACACACTGCCGGATAATAAGGGCAACCTCTTCGTACAGATGGGTATTCTCCGTTCACAGGTCAATATCCGTGACCTCGTCCTGCTTGAGGATGAGACTTCCCCTGCAAGCAAGAAGTTTGCAAAGACCGGTGCTGGTAAGCTTAAGATGTCAAAATCGATCACTGTATCGACAGAGATCAACCTGATCGGCAAGACCGTCGATGAAGCAATCGCACTTTTGGATAAATACTTAGATGATGCCTACTTAGCACACCTGCCTTCCGTACGGATCGTACACGGCAAGGGAACCGGTGCTCTGCGGAGAGCCGTACAGACACATCTTAAGACCTTAAAATATATCAAGTCCTATCACCTCGGTGAATTTGGCGAGGGCGATGCCGGCGTTACGATCGCCGAATTCAAATAACCGATTATAACTGCTTTTGAAAGGAGTAAGTACTGCTATGGCTGCAAAACAGAAAATACTAATTGTTGATGATGACGTAAATATTGCAGAGCTGATCTCACTCTATCTGACGAAAGAGTGTTTTGATACAGAGATGGTGCATGACGGAGAGTCCGCACTGCGCGAATTCGATACCTATCAGCCGAACCTGATCCTGCTCGATCTGATGCTTCCGGGCATGGATGGTTATCAGGTCTGCCGCGAGATCCGCGCAAAGTCGGACACACCGATCATCATGCTCTCTGCAAAAGGCGAGATCTTTGATAAGGTACTCGGGCTTGAGCTTGGTGCCGATGACTACATTATGAAGCCTTTTGATTCCAAGGAACTGGTGGCCCGTGTCAAAGCGGTGCTCAGACGTTATCAGCCTGCGAAAACTGAAGCCGTGGAGGCAGATATCAAGTGTGTTACCTATCCGGATCTGGTCATCAATCTTTCAAACTATTCGGTTGAATACTTTGGGAAACCGGTCGAGATGCCGCCAAAGGAATTAGAGTTACTCTACTTTTTAGCATCTTCCCCGAATCAGGTTTTTACCAGAGAGCAGTTACTCGACCATATCTGGGGTTATGAATACATCGGAGACACCCGTACCGTTGATGTCCATGTCAAGCGTCTCCGTGAAAAAATAAAAGACCATGCATCCTGGGGCATTGCTACTGTCTGGGGCATCGGCTATAAGTTCGAGGTTCGATAATGAAGCATACACTATACATAAAGATCCTTTTGGGATATCTGATCTTTGGCATCTTAGGATTTCTTGCGGTTGCGACCTTTACTTCGACCTGCTCGATGAACTACATCGAGAAACAGGAAGCAAAGGATCTCTACCGGGAATCGAATCTGATTGCCAGCACTTATGCAACGAATTATTACAAACACGCGATCACCCTCGATGAACTGCAAAAGCAGCTTGAGGCAGTCGACACCTACCTGAATGCTGACATCTGGATTGTCAGCACTTCCGGTGATATTTTAGTGAATTCTGACCAGCCGGTCGATCTCAAGAGCCAGGAGAAGATCGAAGACTTTTCCATTACGGACTTTGGTAACCGTTATTACCGGATCAGTAAGTTTTATGACTATTTTCCACAAGAGCAGCTAACTGTATTTTCACAGATCACGATTGGTTATAAGGTAAAAGGCTATGTACTGATCCACAAGCCGGTCAGTCAGATGATCACCTATCATTCCGAGCTGTTGAATATTTCCTATTTTACACTGCTCATTCTGATCGGGTGCGCCTTTGTCCTTCTGATCCTTTTTACCTTTATGATCTATCGTCCGATCCGCAAGATCATCCGTGGTGCGGATGCCTACGCAGCCGGTGACTTTAATTACAAGATCCCGGTACACAGCAATGATGAGATCGGTTATCTTGCTGCCTCCTTAAACTACATGGCAAATGAGCTGAATACGCTCGAAGATGACCAGCGGAAGTTTGTTTCGAATGTCTCGCATGACTTCCGTTCACCGCTTACCTCGATCAAGGGATATGTGGAGGCAATGTTAGACGGCACGATTCCACCCGAGATGCAGGAAAAATACTTAAAGATTATCGTATTTGAGACAGAACGCCTGACCAAGCTGACGCACGGACTCTTAGAACTGAACAAATATGGCTCGCACGGGACGATGCTCGACCGGAGCGATTTTGACATCAATCAGATCATCAAACAGACTGCACAGACCTTCGAAGGTACGTGCAAGGAAAAACGGATCATCTTCCATCTGATCCTGACCGGACAGTCGCTGTTCGTCCGGGCGGATATGAGTAAGATCCAGCAGGTCGTTTATAATCTGATCGACAATGCGATCAAGTTCTCCCATCACGATTCTGAGATCACGATCGAGACAACTGAGAAAAATGAAAAGGTATTTGTAAGCGTCAAGGATTCCGGTATCGGCATTCCAAAGGACAGCTTAAATAAGATCTGGGAACGCTTTTATAAGACAGATCTCTCACGAGGCAAGGACAAGAAAGGAACCGGACTTGGACTTGCCATCGTAAAAGAGATCATCCAGGCACATGATGAAAATATCAATGTCATCAGTACCGAAGGTGTCGGTACTGAATTCATTTTCACACTGCCGCTTTCACATAAGGAATCGGAAAATTCCTATGAATAGATCGGCGATACAGGGACATATCATTAGTTCCCGCTTGGGAAAAACGGTTTCAGGGAATTCGCCATCTGACAGATCGGCATGGTCTGAAGCATAACGCGTCCCGGGCCGGTGATCACGGTATTGAATACACCCTCTCCACCAAAGACCATATTTTTCAGTCCCGGCACGGTCTGGATATCCATCGTACAGCTTGCATCCATTCCCGCAAGATATCCGGTGTCTACAACGATCGACTGTCCCGGCTGTAACATGTATTCCTTGATCGATCCATCGAATTCTACAAATGCCGTTCCATTGCCGGAAAGCTTCTGCATGATAAAGCCTTCCCCTCCGAAGAATCCACTTCCGATTCTCTTCTGGAAGAAAACCGATAAATCAACGCCCGTTGTAGATGCAAGGAATGCAGACTTCTGGCATACCATCGGCTTATCCGGTGTGATCTCAAGTGCACGGATCGATCCCGGAAAACTGGATGCAAATGCGATCATGCCATTGCCGCCCTGTGCGGTATAGGTATTTAAAAACATGCTCTCACCGCTCACCATACGGCCAAATATCTTTCCGACTCCCCCGCCTTTTGTGTCCATCTTCATATTCGGTGACATCCACGACATCGCTCCACGTTCGGATATAACACCCTCTCCTGCTTCTAATTCACAGATTACAACCGGTAACGGTTCTCCCTCAATTGAATATTTCATCTCATAACTCCTTTCCTGAATATATACTGATATTTCTATCATATCATTTCTGATCTCATTCGGAAAGAAAAATCCGAATCTATTTTCTTTTATTCCTTTTATGCTTTCATAACCGGGATCTGGATCTCCATAATAGTTTCTTCCCGGTCATTGGTCAGCGTGACATCCAGCTTGTATAACTGTAAAATATTTCCGTTAATCTTAAGGCTATGATCCGTCAGATATTTTTTAATGATTTCAAAGGAGCTGTCATATCGTTCCAGTGTACCGTTTGCATAATGCATACAGACATATGTTCCGCCCGGTATCTTTTGAATATGTGGATTATCTGTATTCTTTTTTACAAGGAGCATTGGATACGAGGGAATATAGGTATCACTTTTTTCTAACAGCCGTTCATCGGAATAGACACCGACACGGTCACTTGCAAGGATCGGTGCAACCTCATCATTCAGACATCCCTCTAACTTTGTATAAGCATAGGCATGCGCTTCCCTGCCGCCCGCCTGCTCTCCAAAGGAGATCATGTAGCGATCCGGTATATCCTGTACCTCTACCCGGTTCAGTTCAAGCTGATCAAGGCTTTGGATGAAATCCACCTTTTCTTTTAAGATCTCATTTAATTCCATATAATGCCGGATATCCTCCTCTAATTTTTTCTGATACTCCTGTAAAAGCTCCGCAGACTTTTTCAGGTTCCGGTTGTGAAAATATTCTACGATCTGCTCTAATGGCATTTTCAGTGAACGAAGCTCCAGTATGGTTCCCAGTTTTTCATACTGCCGGATCGAATAGTATCTGTATCCTGTTTCTTCCGACACATACTCCGGTTTTAACAGATTGATCCTGTCGTAATACCGGAGTGTTTCAGCAGTCGTATTACGGAGTCTTGCCAGTTCAGAAACAGTCAGATACTTTTTCTTCATTTTTCATACCTCCTGATGATACAAATACATTTTTCCAAATGCCGATACCGTTCCATACCATAATTATAATAGAATTTCTGACCCTTGCCAAAGACAATCTGCAGGCAGGACCAGACAGACCAGTAAAGTGCGGTCAGAAACTTATTTTCATAATACCGCACATATAACGCATCTGTCATCTGATCACCGGTATATGCATTTAACATCTGCTGCTCTGACTGCTCGTCCAGCTGATTCTCCATTGCAAAGCATGCAAGATCATAAAACGGATCATTCATGCCACTATATTCCCAGTCGATCATACGAAGGCTGTCCTCATCCCCAATAAAATTTCCTGCCAGTGTATCATTATGGCAGGGACAAAGCAGGATATCCGCATGTGCTCTTTTCCCTGCAAGTTCTTCAAAATACCGGATATTCTGTTCCCAGCCCGGGAAAAAATCCTGATATGCATGCTCTTCTAACAGGGATAAATTCTCCCATATCTTTTCTACCGGATCAAATACCGATGCAAAAACAGCACCACTGCTATGACAACGCTGCATAAGCTTTGCAGCAGCCTTTAAAAGACTGCTGCTATTTCTAATATCTTCTGCGTTTAAGGTTCTGCCCTCGATAAACTCAGAAATCTGAAAGCCGGTATCTACATCACTGAAATAGATCTTAGGTGCGACACCGATCGCCGCCATCTGCGTAACGTTTGCATATTCTTTTTTACGGTCAATATAATTCTCTGTACCGGTTCCTGCAATACGGACCGCATATGCTTTCCGGTTTACTGTCATCTTATAGTTTCTGTTTGTGACGCCTCCCGACATAATTTCGACTTTTATTCCTTCCAGACTCATATGGCTACTCCTTTCTGCGCATTCTTTTACACAGCATCTTTATTCTGACGCTATTTTTCCCACAAAGGAAGCATCGATCATATCACTGCAGTCAACATCCGCATCAATCACGCCCATCTCATTCATAAACTTTTCTACAGTATTCTGTGTGTAACCCCAGTAACTATAATCTTCTGCCGGCGTAAAAGCTTCTAATGCTGTTTTCGGATCCGGGATGATCAGTCCGGCAATCTCGGAATCGAATTCCTCCTTGTCTACCCCCAGCTTACCAGCCATAAACTCACTTGCCTCGTCACTATTCTCTCTCCAGTAATCGGCTGCCTCGTAATAGCTTTTTACCATTGCCTCGACAACCTTGGGATGATTTTCTACCATATCACCCGATGCAGCAAGAACATCACTGATAATATCCGGATTATCCGCGGTAGAATATAGAACCGTTCCACCCTTATCCTTTGCCTTGGAAAAATACGGATCCCAGATGCAGGCTGCATCACACTGCCCTGCAATAAACGCATTTCCGGCCGCTTCGATCGTCATATCTACAATATTGATATCATCGGCAGTCATTCCATTTTCCTGTAACAATGTCAATAAAAGCAGATGATCGACACTGCTGTACTGTGTTGCAACGGTCTTGCCCTTTAAGTCAGTTGCTGACTTGATATCCGGTGTTGTAACAAGTCCCTCACAGCCGTTGGACTTATCCGCAAGAAGAACGATCTTAAAATCTGCACCTGCTGAATATGGTGCAATGCTTTCTGCGGAAGCATAGGTACAAAAATCAAGCTGATTGCCGACAAACGCATTGGAATTATCCGTTGTAGATGAGAATTCCTGAATATCCACGTCCAGACCGTTCTTCTCAAAGATTCCCTTTTCCTGAGCGAGGTAAAACAGTTCAAATGCGGACCACGGAACCATGCCAAGCGATACCTTCGTAAGTGCTGCTTTCGATGTGTCTGACTGTGTTTCATTTGTGGAAGCATTCTCTGTCTTTCCCTGTCCACATGCAGTAAGTGAAATTACCAATACAAGACTCATTAAGATAGATACCATTTTTTTCATAAGCGATTCCTCCTGTTTGATTAATAAGCTACATCCTAAGCCTTTGTGTTAGACAAATGTCAAGAATTTTTTCCTATTATTTTCCGGTATGCGATATGGGATAAGAATTCCTGCATGATGCCGGCCGCTGCAATCGAAGTGATCTGGGCATGATCGTAGGGTTGTGAAACCTCTACAACATCATATCCTACAATATTCAGATCCTTCAGTCCTCTTATGATTGCAAGTGCATCTGCCGTGGAAAATCCGCCCGGTACCGGCGTACCTGTTCCCGGTGCATAAGCCGGATCCAGAAAATCAATGTCAAAGGTAAGAAATGCTTTTTTGTCACCTACACGCTGTTTGATTGCTTCAATCACTTCGCTGTTTGTCATTTCATGCATAATATGAGCAGGTATGCACTGATATCCTAACTCCTGCGAATGCTCTGCATCCGCACTGCTATACAGTCCTTCCCGGATCCCGATATGTATGGAGCTCGAAGTGTCCACAAGTCCCTCTATTGCCGCATGGTGAAATGGTGTTCCATGGTTATAAGGCTTACCAAAGTATTCCGGTATCGTATCATAATGTGCATCAAAGTGAATCAGTGCTACCGTTCCATGTACCGCTGCACATGCCCGTAACTCCGGAAGGGTTACACTATGATCCCCACCCATTGCAACCGGTATTACACCGGCTTTGAAGATCTTTTGCATATCTGCCTGTATCAGATCAAAGGATTCCTCAATGTAGCCCGGTATATTGCTGACATCACCATAATCAACACCATTGCACGCTCCGAAAATATCTACGTTTAAAACAGGATTATACGGCTTTGCTGCCAGACATGACATTTCACGGATAGCCGTAGGACCGAATCTGGTGCCGACCCGGTACGACGCACCGGTATCAAACGGAATTCCAACAATGGCAAAGTCCACATTGTCTAATTCCCTGCTATTCTGCATCCGCATAAAGGTTTTAATTCCGTTAAAACGCGGAGACTTTAACGAATCTTCTGCTTTCAAATTCTCCATATGTATCACTCCTCATCCTATGATCCAAAAACGTTGTTTTCTCTTTACAGTGACATCCTAAACCTTTGTGTTACACAAAAGTCAAGAGTTTTATGATCAAATAGAATGATCGGACAAAAAAAGAGGATAGAACCCAACTTTGGATTCCATCCTCTGATATTTGATTGATCGAAATTATACTAACTCGATTAATACTTCTAATGCGCCGTCACCTTTACGCTGACCAATCTTAACGATTCTTGTATATCCACCGTTACGATCTGCATACTTAGGTGCGATCTCATCAAATAACTTAGCAACTAAGTCAACCTGCTTTGTATTTCTCTTTCTTCCTGCTGCTTCCTTCGGAATCTCAGTTACAGGATAGAGAACCTTTAACATCTCTCTTCTTGCATGAAGACGGGATGGCATATCTTTCTTGATTGTCTTGTCAACTTCGTCATATACAGTAACTTTCTTACCATCTACAACTTCTTTGACTCTCTTACCATCTTTGTCTTTCTTAGCAACTTTAGCCTTAACAGTTACTTCTTCGAAGTTATCCTTCTCACGAACTGCCATAGCGATTAATTTCTCAGCGATCTTACGGATCTCTTTTGCCTTAGCTTCTGTAGTAACAATTTTACCATTGTTGATTAAAGCTGTTACCTGTCCTCTTAATAAAGCTTTTCTCTGAGAAGATGTTCTACCTAATTTTCTATACTTTGCCATTTTAAAATCCTCCATTTGTGGTACATCCGGCCACGCTCTTTGGTCTTACTTACCGAATGCGTATTTATTTGCCACTCATGATATGACACGGTCACGCTCGTAGGACTTACTGATCCTGCCATCGGTGGGGTACTCCCCACTTCATGAATTATATAAAACAACCTTCGTTGCCTTACACACTTTTGCTGAGAATCCGCTTGCGGATTCTCTTGTGAGAGGTTAGAAGTACTTAGACGTTGCCCTTATCTACTACCAGCCTCTCTATAGTGAAGAATGCCGTCTCTGCATTCTTCTGTGAAAAACTTAGTAACTCTTGACGTTACACCCTATGCACTCTCAAAAGTTACCGGTTTCTTCAGAGAATCCGCTTGCGGATTCTCTTGTGGGAGGTTAGAAGTACTTAGACGTTGCATCCAATGATGCATCGTCTATATAGTACTTCTCCTCCCGCTTTATTCCTCGCCCTGATTCAGCTGAAGTCCTAACTCTTTTAACTTCGCTAAAACTTCCTCTAATGACTTACGTCCGAGGTTACGAACCTTCATCATGTCTTCCGGTGTTCTGTTTGTCAACTCTTCTACTGTGTTGATTCCTGCTCTCTTTAAGCAGTTGTAAGAACGAACGGATAATTCAAGCTCGTCAATGTTCATCTCAAGAACTTTTTCTTTTGCATTGTCTTCCTTCTCGATCATAACTTCTGCTGTCTTAGCATTCTCAGAAAGATCGATGAAGAGATTCAGATGCTCGCTTAATACCTTAGCTGCAAGGCTGACTGCCTCGTCCGGAGCAAGTGTTCCGTTGGTATAAACGTCTAAAGTAAGTTTATCGTAGTCAGTAATCTGACCTACACGGGTATTCTGAATAGAAAGATTTACACGTTCTACTGGTGTGTAAATAGAATCAATTGCAATCACTCCGATTGGGAGATCCGGATTCTTATTCTTATCAGCGCTTACATATCCTCTTCCCTTTGTAATGGTAAGTTCCATATAAAGCTTAGAGTCTGCGCCACCATTTAAATGTGCAATTACGAGATCCGGATTGAGGATTTCAATATCCTGATCCACCTGAATATCACCAGCAGTTACAACGCCTTCTCCGGAAAACTCAATATAAGCAATCTTGGATTCATTTGTTGTGCTGTTATTCTTGATTGCAAGATTCTTGATATTCATAATAATCTCAGTAACATCTTCTTTTACACCCGGGATTGAACTGAATTCATGTAATACGCCATCAATCTTCACCTGGCTGACTGCAGCACCTGGTAAAGAAGAAAGCATTATTCTTCTCAAAGAATTGCCAAGTGTAGTACCATATCCTCTTTCAAGTGGTTCTACAACAAATCTGCCATATCTTTTGTCGTCAGAAATTTCAGAAATTTCAATTCTTGGTTTTTCAAAATCGAACACGCAAAGTCCCTCCTTTTCGGGTATCATTGTTTAGATGATTCTGTCGCACTATGCAAAAGCACAGTGCGACGAGTATTAGTTATTATTTAGAATATAACTCGACGATAAGCATCTCATCTACAGGTACATCAATTACCTCTCTGGAAGGTAACTCTTTTACAGTACCCTGTAACTTATCAGCATCTACATCAAGCCACTCCGGAACTAATCTTCCAGCAGTAACCTCAACGATATCTTTCATTCTCTGGATGTTTTTGTGTTTCTCATTGATTTCGATCACATCACCAGCTTTTACTAAGTAAGAAGGAATGTTTACAGCTTTTCCATTTACTGTAACGAACTTGTGATCAACGATCTGTCTTGCTTCTTTTCTTGTTCTGGCAAAACCAAGACGGAATACAACGTTGTCTAATCTGGACTCAAGAATTGTCATCAGGTTAGCACCGGTCATTCCCTTCATCTGGTCTGCTCTCTCATAATAATTACGGAAAGGCTTCTCAAGCACACCGTAAATGAATTTTGCTTTCTGTTTTTCTCTTAACTGAAGTCCGTACTCAGACATTTTCTTATTTGCTCTCTTTAACTGTCTGTTAGACTTCTTATCATATCCTAAGAAACTTGGCTCTAAACCAAGGGATCTACATCTTTTAAGAACAGGAACTTTATTAACTGCCATCTTAGCTTATACCTCCTACTAGACTCTTCTACGTTTTGGTGGGCGACATCCGTTGTGAGGAACCGGAGTAACATCCTTAATGGAAACTACTTCCAGACCACATGCGGAAAGTGCACGAATTGCTGCTTCTCTTCCTGAACCAGGTCCCTTAACCATAACGTCTACTGACTTTAAACCATGTACAAGAGCTGCCTTTGTAGCTGTTTCAGCTGCCATCTGTGCAGCATAAGGAGTAGATTTCTTTGAACCTCTAAATCCAAGACCACCGGCACTAGCCCATGATAATGCATTACCTTCAGCATCAGTAAGTGTTACAATTGTATTGTTAAAAGATGACTGAATATGAGCCTGTCCACGCTCTACGTTCTTTCTGACACGCTTCTTAGCCACTTTTTTAGTAGTAACTTTCTTAGCCATTAACCTAAACCTCCCTGGTTGATATCACGATTTAATCATATAATCGTAGACTCTTATCTAATATTATTACTTCTTCTTATTAGCTACTGTCTTCTTAGGACCCTTACGAGTTCTAGCATTTGTCTTTGTCTTCTGTCCACGTACTGGAAGTCCCTTTCTGTGACGGATTCCACGATAGCAGCCAATCTCCTGCAAACGCTTAATGTTAAGAGCTACTTCTCTACGTAAATCACCCTCTACAACCTGAGTCTCGTTAATAACCTCACTAAGTCTCTTAACCTCATCATCAGTAAGATCACGAACTCTTGTATCAGGATCTACATTTGCTTCTTTTAG
>ERZ1034873.658-NODE-658-length-16924-cov-8.893829_pt1 | contig 16924 bp, 31 predicted proteins | sample MGYA00520689_ERZ1034873 | MGnify/ENA primary metagenome ERZ1034873 (study PRJEB33766, sample SAMN09781722) | gut metagenome | biome: gut microbiome | host: Homo sapiens | place: Madagascar | study: EMG produced TPA metagenomics assembly of the PRJNA485056 data set...
ACAAGGAACACTTGTGCAAGTTTTGCCCGAAACGAGTGCGGAACAAGTTACTGTTGCCGACACCGCTAATAATTTCACTTCAACAAATGTCGAGGGTGTCCTTGCTGAACTTGCGACAATGGCGCAAACGGGTGGCGTTACGGGCGTTAAGGGCGACGCTGAAACTGCCTATCGCAAAGGTAATGTAAATATTACAAAGGCTAATATAGGGCTTGGCAATGTAGATAATACGGCGGACGCAAACAAAGTTGTCAAGGAAGCGAAAAAGACCACGGGCGCAATAAGTGTTTTGGGCAAGGATAGCACAAACATTGAAAAGTCCATAACATTTGACGGCTCGGCGGACAAGGAAGTTACCTTTAATAACGGCGATTTTGTTACAACGCTCACGGGTAGCAATTTGCAAGTTGCGATTGCGAACAAGGGCTATGCGACAAAAACCTATGTGGACACGCAAGATGATAAGAAACTTGACAAGGCGGGCGGCACGATTACGGGCAATTTGTCGGTCAATGGTGGCGTAACGGTTGGCGGAAATCTCACGGTCAACGGCACGACTACCACGATTGATAGCACCACGCTTCAAGTCAAGGATAAGTTGATTGAAGTTGCCCACGGGAACACCACAAAACTTACAAGCCCCGCTGGTTTGGTTGTGCCTAAATACGACGGCACTAATTCAGGTGCGCTTGTTTTTGACGGCGACGGAATGGCGCAAGTCGGCAAGGTTGTGCTTGACGCGGCTGGAAACATTGATACCACAAAGAGCGGACTGCAAACGCTTGCAACCCGCACTAATCTTGTCGGGGGCAATTTGGTGCAATATGATAGCACTAATAAGACACTTGTAGATAGTGGGAAAAAGGCTGGTGATTTTGCGCTTAAAACGGATATTCCGTCCATTCCTACCAACTATGTAACAACAGATACAGAACAAACAATTTCAGGTAAAAAAACATTTTACTCGCTTTATGCCGACCATTTGTACACCCGAGATAATCACGCTTTTTTCCGCAAAGAAGAGTCCGAGAACGGGAATGCAATACCGCCAAGGTTGGTCTTTGGTGCAATAGACAAGCCAATAATCCTTGACGGAACGGCTGAACGCCCCATATACCGAAAGACGAGCGGCAGCGTTGCTGACGGCGTTAAAAAGGACATTGCTCTTATAGAAGATATTAAAACCACAAAAGTGGACAATGCCGTATATGCGGATAGTGCTGGGAAAGTTGCCAATGAACTTGAAATTATTGGGACTAACTCTGGTGGTACTGCAAACGCGTTGCATTATACAGGGGATAAGTACCAACGCCTGACGTTTTCAAAAGATGACTTTACGATTGTGGGAACGGGTGATTTGAGTGCGTATTTGCGCGCTACTGGTGTAACGGCTGGCTCATATTCGGCGGTAACTGTTGACGCAAAAGGTCGAGTAACGGCAGGTGGCAAGTCGGTTGAGTGGGGTACTTCGGGGCAGACCGCACCGAGTGATGACCTTATGGTCGGCGGACTTTTCTTTGAATTACAATAAACAATTAGGGGGTATGCAGTATGGCAACCTATAAACCTATAAGGAAAACGGAGAGCGGCACGGAAGAAATCAAAATTCCGTATGCCGTTCTTGCCGACCCACCGACAATTCCTGCGGCGATAACTTCAATCAATGGATTAAGTGGCGGAACACTTACAAGCCCACTGACACTTACGGGCGGTGATAGTGCAACCGCTTCAAAGATAATTTTATCGTCAAACGGGCAAATAACGGATAGTGGCACTGCAACAATGTTAGGTTTTAGTGGCGGCAACTATATCGTTGGGAGCGGAAGTTACTCGACAACTTTTAGGGGCAAGCAAACAAGACCGACTTGGAACGGAAAAGATTTAGCATTGCATAGCGATATTCCAGACACAAGTGTGTTCGTACCTAAATCCGCTTTCTCTCTTTCGGGTACAACACTTACGATAACGATATAAGATAAGATTATGGCACTAAATTTTAATGGCGTCGAGCCAACGGCAATAAAATACAACGGCACTGATTTGACGGTGTTAAAATACGGCACAACAGCGGTGTGGGGCAAACCTTTTTCGCTTACTGTACAACAAAGTTTTGGTTCGGAATATCACATACATCGAGACATTTCTCCAAACCAACACGCAAATATAAGTACAATATCGAGTGGAGCAACGGTTTATTATGGTGATACTCTTACAATCACGGCAACGCCCGCAAGTGGATATAAACTTGTTAGTTTTACTATCAATGGCACTGAATACGCAAGTGGTGAAACAAGTGCAGTTTCGCAAACGATTACAGTTACAAGTGCGGTTTCTATTGTAATCAACACGGAGGCTGCTATTTCGTGGAAAACTGCTTGGACGGGAAGTGAAACAGTAGCAGTATTTTCGTTTAAGGGTGAACAAAAAGGAACAAGAACAGTTACCTTGACAAATGAAACACTTACAGGTGTGGATTGGAGTAGACCGACAAAAATTACAGGTGTTGCAACAGCACAAAGAGGGGGTATTTTCGGGGAGAAAAACACAAAAGACTTATTAGATTTGGAACTTATAGACGGTGAAAGTGTGCATTTAGTTGGCAAAACTGATTTGCATAAAGGAAGTATTGATATGGCTATTATACGTAATGCAAGTGTAGCAGAAGTAGAAGTATACGCTACTTGTGAAAGACTTGTTACAGGTGCAGGAATGTATAGCGCAAACTTGTTAATAACAAAAGTCGAACAATACTATTAAGGAGCAATTATGAACATAGATTTTATTAAATTTGCACAGCGAAATATGCTCACTTATAATGACGATAAGACAAGGGTTTTTGTAAAACCCACGGGCAGACATAGTTTCACGGCATATCCACTTGAAGATTTGTCGGGTGTGGTTGCGCTAACCCTTGAAGAATATCTCGGACTTCGCACTAATTATTATCAATTCAATGAACAACTCACGGGAATTGAGGAATATGTGGCGGAAGAAGAAAGCACCGACGAAACCGCACTTGACGGCGATACCGAAAAATAAATTAAAAAAACATTACTTTTTTGGCATAAAGGTGTTGACATAACCACTTTTGTGTGATATTCTTTATTTAATGAGTGCGCAGACACCTATGTGTTTGTGCGCTTTTTAATTGAGGGTAAAAATGGATTGGCAAGATAGGGCTGACGAATTTGAAAGCGAAATGAAAGACCAAATGGCTGACGAAAACAACACTGAAATCGACGAAAACATTTCGGACGATGAAGTTGTCGAAGAAACGGAGAAAGTGCCGCAAAACGCAAATCTCGCCGTTCCTGACGTGCCGAAAGAAGTTGCCACGTTCACCGACGTTGCGACTGCTCGTATGCAAGAAGATTTTGTTTCGGGCAAGCGTGATGTAAATGAAACGGGCAAGGAAATCGTCCACGCACTTACTCTTGAAAAGTCCGTTGAAGAAACGCGTGAAAACCGCGACTTTTTGGCGGATATTAAAAAGACAAAGCAAGACGAATTAAAACTCAACTTTGAAAATAAGGTACTTGAAGAAGAACGCAAGAAGTTAGAGGCAAAACAAAACAAAGCGGAAGCATTTTACAAGAGTTTCCGTCCCATTTTGGAATTTGACTTTTCCAACTTGCGTAAAGTACAAAAGAAGAGAGTTATTAAAGACGGCGAAAAGGCTGACGATATGCGCCGTTTCCGTCGCAAGGACGGCACGGAATATGTCTATGAGAGAGAACAGCCTAAAACCTATGCGGATAGGTCGTACGGCATACCGCTTATGGTGCTTATGTTGTGTATCTTAACATTGCCCTATTGCCTTGTTACAATAATTCTTTCGATATTTAACGCTGTAAACGAAGTCTTTATGCAAATAGCGAACTTCGGGAAACCCGCACTTGTGATTTGTTCATCGCTTGCAATTATGGCGATTATCGGCGTGATTGTCTATGTGATTTTGTTGCTTGTGCAAAACTCTTTCGGCGTAACAATATTCCCCGACAAAGCGGCTCTTGAACTTTTGAGCCTTTTATAATATTAAAAACGGAGTGTAAACTATGTTAAAAGTAAACTCGGAAAAATTACTTGGTGAAATTGCAAGACTGCAAGGCGAAATTGCGGATAACGACTTACACGCTTTCAACGAAGCAAAGGCTATCGGCGAACAGCGCGGTTGGAGCGATGTGCTTGTTGGCGCATTTGCGGATATTCTCTTAAAGGAAGAAGCGGCATTTGATATTTCGGCAAAAAAGAAAACGCTTGATTATCTTATGCTTTTCGTGGAAGAAGTTGCGGACGAACCCGTTGAAGAAGAGGTCGTTCCCGCCCCCGCTCCCGCAGAAGAAGTTGCTCCCGCAGAAGAAGTTGCTCCCGAAGTCGTTGAGCAGCCCGTTGTTGCGGAAGCCCCCGTGCAAGAACCCGCAGAAGCCCCTTATATTCCCGTCTTTTAACTATGTCAGACGAAGAGGTGCTGAAACAAAAGATTGTCCGAAAGGCTCTTGATAATCGAACATTGCTTATTTTGTCGGTTATTGATTTGCTTTTCGGCATTGTTTCAATGTGCCTAACTTCGATTGATTGGCAAATTTGCTCGCTTATTGCAAGTTTGTTGTCTTTCGTGATGATACTTAAAATACTTGTAGCGTATCGGAGCGACTTGAAATCAAATGTATCGACACTTATCATAAGCATAGCCGATATATTTACAGGTGCGTTATCGGTGGCACTTGCCGTTTATGCACTTAAAGCGATTGTCGTTTTGGTTTCATCACTTAAAGTAACAAAGGTAGCGGTGCAAACAAGCAAGGCGGTTAAACTTATGGAAGCGACCAAACCTTTTGCGGTCAAAACTCTTCCAAAAGTTGGGGCTATTTTTATAGCATTTTGTGCGACAAATATAAACAAAAAAAGAGGTAAAACTATGGCAAAGGAAAAAGTTGTCAAGGAAAAGAAAGCAAAAAAGCAAAGTGCTTTTGCAATTTACCTTAAAAACAATCCTAAAACGATATGTGGTATTGTTGCTTCGTTTATCGCAAGTGCAATGTCAGGCGCAGGTGCTTCGTGTGGGATTGTGTATGGGAATGTGCAAATCCCTTTGTGGGCAAGTATCATAATCGGTGTACTCGTGTTTGGCTTACTTATGGCAATTCTTTGTTTGGGTTGTGTGAGTGCGGGTTGGGAAAGCCCCATTATGGTGGCTCTTCGTAAAACCGCAAAGGCTCTCGGTTTCGGCAAGTCCGTTGACCTTGTAGAGCAGGCGTATGCGGAAGCGGAAGCACAAAAAGCAAACGAAGAAGCACAAGCACTCGCAAGAGCGCAAGCCGACCACGATATGTATGAAGCGGAATATCGCCGTGAAGTGGCGGAGGGCAACTGCCTTGTATCGCTTGATGAGTTTATCGAGCAAAAGAAAGCAGAAGCCGAACAAAGACAGCAAGAACAGGCAAAACTCGAACTTCTTAACGAGTTCCGTGCCGCTGTTGCAAACGGTGCATTTATCGGCAGTTTCGACGATTTTTGCGCTAAAAAATAACACACAAAGGGTATGAAAATGAAACTCTATAAGATTGTGAGTGGATTGTTCATACTCTTAATTTTATGCTTATTGATTGCATATTACGAATTGTAGGGGGATAGGAAATGAACAAAAATGTTATCCGTGCGATGATATACCTTGTGTGCGTTTATCTTTGTGCGTGGTATGTTTTGAAATTTTCCTTTCCCGAACAATTTGTGCTTAAAATAAACAATCCGAACATTATAAAATTCGGTCAATATGTTGATAGCCATATCGCGCTTAAACGGTTTTTGAACACGATAACGGCATTTATCACTTATTGGCTTTTTTTATGCGCTGTAACACATAGACCATACCTTTCCGCTCCGTGGTGTCTAATTTTAATTAGCAATATTCTTATAAGTTTTGCGGTTGATGTAATTGATACAAATATATCCGCATATTATAGTTTATTGAGTATGGTTGCGCTCGGCGCAATATGGAATTGCAAGGCAAGAGATGTCGGCATTGTGATTATCGTCCACTCGGTATCTCAACTGTTGTCCTTGTCAATCCGTGGGCTTTCGCAATATATAGTAAGTACCGACTATGCAACATTCCTTTTAATGACAAGCGAGTGTTATTTTTGGCTCTTACTATTATATTTATATTACAATTATGAGGAGGTAGTGGAAAATGGGAGTAGGTTGCCCGCCGTTTTACGGCAAAGACGAAAAGTTTTACATTGATGAGGCTCTTGATAAGATTGAAATCTTAAAAGAGCGTTTCCCCGACGCAATCGACGACTTGTTGTATGTTGCCGAGTGCATTAAGCACTTGTCCGATGACACCGAAGAATAAGTTACAAATCAAACTATTCTTTAAGCGAAAACTCTGGCAATATCTTCTTGTCGTTGGCTCGGTGGCACTTTGTTGCTATTTTACGGGGAAATGGTTTGAGGGTATTGCCTTTTGCTTTGCTCATTGTGTGCTTCGGTATCAATTTGCCTATCAATATCATAGTAAGTCATTTTGTATGCAGTTGACGAACTTTATAATATGGACGGCAATCCCGACTTCGCAAACAATCTTTGTCAGCCTTTTGTTTTCTATTCCGCTTGCTTTTTTAGTGTGTTGGATAGGGAATGAAGAACAAGCAAAGATAGAGGCACTTGCAAGGTATCGGAAACTCAATAAAGAGTATCAAGGGCTTTTGGACGACCTATCAAAGCCAAAGCCTTTTAGCATTGAAAATTGCACCCGCGATGAAATGATTGACCGTTGCCGCGAAATCGGTCTAAACGCCGAAAACACGGAACTTGCATTAAAGTTTTTCGTAGAGCGTATCTCACTTTGGGAAATCGCAAAAGACTTAAACATTGAATATGATAGTGCAAATATGAGAAAAAAGCGGCTTAAAAAGAAGTTGCTATGACAATTTAATAGGTTTTGTACCCCGTTTGTACCCAACAAGCGGGGCTTTTTTATGGCAAAATTCGTATAGGGGGAAGTGCAATATGGCAATCGAACTTTACAACGAACTTAATGGATTGCAAGTCGAGTTTACGGCAAAACCCGACACTTCCGCTCATTTCGATTTTTCAACGCTTTATCCAAACGACAAGGAAGAAAACGGCTCGCCCGTTGTAATTATAATCAAGGAGAAATAACTATGTATGATTTTTATAATCCTTATCAGCAATTTAATCAACAAATGCAAAGACCGCAACCGCCCGTCCAACAGCCTACCACAAACAAGATTGTCGTTAGTGGCATAGACGAAGTTCGGCAAAGACAACAGCCCTATAACAGCGATATTCTATATCTTGATAACGATAAACCGATTATCTATGAGAAGAAAGTTGACGGCGTAGGGCAATTTGACGTCAAAATCTTTGCTATAACCGAAAAAACGGGCGAGGTCGATACGAAACCCGAATACGCATTAAAAAGCGATTTGACGGCTATTATGGACGAAATAAAGGCATTAAAGGAGAAAGTCAATGAACCCACTCAATACGTGTAATGGTTTACCGCCGCAAATTATGCAAAATATTCAGCAAGTTAAGCGAATTATGCAAATGGGCGATTTTAGGCAAAACCCGCAAATACAACAAGTTATGCAAATGTGTAGGGGACAAAACCCGAAACTTGTTTTTGAAACAATGTGTAAACAAATGGGCATAAACCCGAATGATATAATAAATGCACTAAAAGGATAGAATACTCGACCGAGCGTACGGCGGTTGTGTAAATAAAATACAAAAAAGGAGAAACAAAAAATGGAAAGTGGTATTCAGCCAGTAATGAATATGAACCCCGCTGGTGGCGACGGAATGTTCGGTGGCGGCGATAATGCGATTTGGCTTTTCGCTCTTTTGATTTTGTTCGGAATGGGCGGCTTTGGTGGCTATGGCTACGGAAGAGGTGCTGATGGCAGGTGCGCTACGGTCGAGGACTTAAACAACTCGGCAAACTTTACTCGCCTTGAAAGTCAAGTTATGAACAACGGCAACCGCATTGAAAACAAGGCGGACGCGGTGTATAGCGGCATTTGCAATCTCGGTTACGAAATGGCGCAACAGTTCAATTCGACCAACTCAAAACTCGCGGAATGTTGCTGCGAGAACCGTTTGGCAATCGCCAACACGAACGCACATCTCGACCAAATCAATGCGGCAATCAATGCAAACACGACTGCTCAAACTCAAAAGGTGCTTGACGCTATTGCACAGAACAAAATCGAAGCATTGCAAGGTCGCATTAACCAACTCGAATTGCAACAGGCGGTGTCGGGTGTCGTGAGATACCCCTCGACCTTTACGTATTCGGCAGGTCAGTCGCCGTTTTGCGGGGGCTATTGCGGGTGCGGCAACAATTTGGTTTAATGCTTTAACCAACTAAATCACTTTACGCTTGATAGCGTTCCTTGACAACAGGGGGAGCGGCTATGCTCCCCTTAAACTTACAACAGGAGATTTTTATTATGGCTAATAATCAATATTGTAAAAGCACTTTAAGTGCATACAACAACACAAGCACGGCTCTTGCCAACGGCGCACTTATGCCTATCAATAACAACTCGCGCATTACAGGCTGCTCGATTTCTCACGTCAGCGGTAGCAATGCGATTAGGCTCTTGAAAAAAGGCTTGTATTTGGTGGCGTTCAGTGCTTCTGGCTCTTTCACGACAACGGCGGGCGATGTCAGCCTGCAACTTTATCGCAATGGCGTGGCTGTCCCCACTGGTATAGTAACTCAAACCCCTACGGCAGCAACGGATATTGAGAATTTCTCGACGGCGACCATAGTGGAAGTTAGGGACGCTTGCCCTTGTGCGGGTACAGGCACTCAATCAATCGACCTTACCTTTGTCAACACGGGCGTTGCGGCGACTTATACTTACTTTAATGTGTCGGTAGTGAAACTCGCATAATTATCACGGTTTTTAGCAATGAATAAGGAATAAGAGAATGGAAGAAAAACTTTATGAAGTAAAAGTAGCAATTATTGATAGGATAACCAAAGCGGTTAGCGACACATCGGCGAAAATCTTACCCGCCGACTTAAAAACTCTTGCAATCATTGTCTTGCTTTTGTCCATTCAAAAGGGCGATGAAAAGTATGCCGATTTGATTGCTAAATTCATTACTCAAATACACACGGATATATAATTATGGAAGAAATCGAAAAAATCTATGATTATGTGGAAGATGAACTTGCCGACGCGGAAAAATACGCGAAGTGCGCGGCAAAGTCAAAACTTGTAGGGGACACCGATAAACTATCTATCGCAACTAAACTTTCCGAAGCCGAACTCGAACACGCAAGTATTTGGTACGACTTTATGAGAAACAAGGCGAAAGCAATGCGGTCAATGTACGAAAGCAAATCAGAGCCTATGCCCGAATACATTGAAATGCGTATTACCGATATGACCGATTACTATATGGAAAAGTCGGCAAAAGTTAGGTATATGCTTGATAGCAACAGGAGATAAAGGACAAAAGAAAGGGGATAAGCACTTTGCCTATCCCTTTTCTCTTTATTCTTGTGTCAAGTTGTCCACCTTGTCGAACAATTCGTCAATGTACTTTTTAACCTTTCGTACAACTTCTTCTTTTGCGAGCCGTATCGCTTTTTTCCGTTCGGTTTCCCTTACTTCGCACACGGCAAACATAGTATTGTCGGGAAGATCGGCTTTGGTGAAGTGCATTTCAAGCCCGCAAATCATCGGAGGATATTCCGCATTGCCTATCATTTTTTCGGGGACACGAACAAAGTTTTCGTTGATAATGATTGCGTTCGCCCTAATGTGTTGTTGATAAGCCAACGCTTGTGCTTTGTATATTCTGTCCATAAGTTCATTGATATTCATAGTTTTTTCTTCCATTTTCTACTCCTTATGTCAGCCGAGAAAGGGCGGTTTCTCAACTTCGGGTGTTATTTTATTATGTTGTTGTTTATTTACGCCGTCGCCGCCCCGACGGTGCATTGCTTATAAGTCGTCGAAACTGATTTGATTTTCGTCGGTTTTCTTGTTGCCGTACAACCACCAGTCCATAACTTCCGTGCCGTTCTTCCAAGACACATTGCTTTGGTCGGGCATATTGTCAAGCATTTTGTCAAACGCCTTTATATAGCAATCGACAATCTTTGGATAGTCTTTTAAGTCGTTAAGTTTATCTTCCATTCTTGACATAGGACACAATATACAACCAAGCCTTTTCTTCGTTCCACCGCACTGAATATACAATGGATTTTGTTTAATATTTTCGGCTTTGGAAAACTCCCAAATATCGTCGTCCGTCAAGTCTATAATAGGGTTTATAAGCGTTTTTTGCGTTCTATAACATTGCTCAATCATTCGGCGGTTTTCATCGTTATCCATATTGTGTATGACTTCAACGCCATTTCCACCGAATATCTTTGCTTCCCCTGCTTTTTTCGCGCGAGAAACGCTTTCAGCGGCTCTTACACCCGTAACACATATCCGTCCTTTCCCGTTCGCTTCTTTTAGTTCCGAGCAACAATAACGGCATATTCTTGTCGGTGGCATATGCCTCTTGACAATTAAGTTCCACATAGTTTTTTGCGTTCCGTCCGCATATCTTGCCTTCTCAACGATAACTTCCTTGTCGTCAATAATTTCCCTTACGACCGACGGAATATCGACCGTGGTTAAGTTATAATGCAGTTCGTGCGGTACGCCGCTCATTTCCATAAGGTGTCGTATAACCTTGCTATCCTTTCCACCGCTGTAACATACATACAACGGCTCTTCCGATAAGTTCGCTAATTGTATGCGCTTTATTGCGTTTTCTACTTTGTTGACCGTTCCGTCAAGTCTATATTCTATAAGTGACATAGTTCACTCCTATAAAAGGTTTTCTTCTACTACTGTTATGCCTTGTTCAGCAAATAATTCAGCCACATTTTTACACGGAATATCATTACGTTGGTGCACCGAATTATATAACTTTGTCGGCATTGCAAGATAAATAGGCTCGTAAGGTGGGATATTATAATACCATTTTAATAATTTACTTAGGTCTTCGATTGATAAGCCTTGCGTAACTAATATCTTGTTATTTACTTCAACTTCCGTGGGATTTACGAACCCTAATCTTTTACATTTTATAATCATAATTCACTCCTTATAAATCGTAATCTTCAATGCTCGGCACGCGCCCTATTATATCCAACTGCTCTTTGGTGTATTCCCGCTCGGTGAAGTTCGCCTTGCCGTTCTTCGTTCGTTGCTCGTAAGTGTTCGCCCAGCATTCGCCGTTAAAATAAGTCGCTCCGAGTTTTATATAACATTTGTCGGTGTTACTTGCCTTAATATAATTACTATAAGTTTCAACGCCCTTTTTGATTTCGTCAAAACTTGCTTTCTTTCTCGCAGTCTTATAAGCCATAAAAGCCTTTTTCTTATCTTCCTTGCGGGGATAAAGTTTCCATACTTCTTCAAATTCTTGTTGGATTTTAGGATTTTCTTTTTTTATTATATTTTTTTCTTCTATATCTATCTCTTTATCTCTTAATATCTTTATCTCTGGTGGAAAATTTTCCACCTTTGTTCCACCTTGTTTTCCACTTTGCCTGTTTGCGATTTGAATTTGTTTCTTTTCGGCGGAAATTGTTTGACTTCCTATAAGCCTGTCAAAATCCGTAATCTGCAATATTCCGTCTTGCTGTTCATAGACAAGTCCGAGTTTCTTGTAGAGTTCCAAAGCAACCCGAACGGTATCAATATCAAAGTGTTTACAATCTCTTTGTATCTTTTCAACATCGTAGGGGACAATGATTTCACCGATTTGTCTTGCAAGCAAGCCGTTTGAGTTTACCGATTTTAAGCAAAGCATTTGATACAGGACAACATAGTTTGCGCCGTTCTTTTGCGAAAGTAAAAAATCAACCGTGTCGCTCGTCAAAAAGTGGTCGGTAAGTTTTATCCAGTAATACCTTTGTTTATTATATTCCGCCATAAGCAATCTCCTTTTTGTATAGAAAAACGCCTTAACTTGTCCCCAGGGTGGCTAACGGGATATAGTCAAGGCGTTTGTCTTTTAACAACCGATATTCAGTTTTGCGATACTCGAATGTAACCACTCACCGAATACCGATTACAAGTCTATTATATGCTTGCTTTATGCGCTTGTCAAGCGGTTTTTGCGGAAAAGTTAAGAAAAATTAAACTTCCCAGCGATGACCGCAATTTTGGCAAATAGCATATTGTTTGGTTTTACTACCTTTCTTTATAAGTAAAGGAAAGAGAAGTGCGACACCGCAAGTAAAGAAACCGAGAATAAGCCAAAGGCAAACACCGAGAACTCCACGCTTTTTTTGTTCGGCAACAACTTGAACTTTTACATCATCACTTTTGCAATTCGGGCAAATCATAACAAATCTCCTAATTTGGTTTTATTTATAAGCAAATACTACCATAGACCACCTATAAAGTCAAGAAAAAAAGTATAAAAAAAACATTATGAAAGTGGTCGTAAGTGGTTGACAATCGGACAAGCAAGTGGTACAATGATAAATAGTTGGAGGTTAGAAATGAAAAACTCGAAAGAAAAACAAGAAACGAAAAGAAGTATCAAAATCAGCGAAAGCACTCATACCAAAATGAGTAAGATTAAGATGTACTATGGAATACCATTTACTAAACAAGTGGATATTGCCATTAAAGACTATTACGACAAAGCACTAAAAGGGCAACTGCAATGAAACGGTTTTATGCTTTTGAGAAAGATAAGCCGCAGAGTTGTAAAGAATGTAATTGTCATAAGTATGTACACGAATTAAAGCCTTGTGATGTGTGTTGTTCGGTAGTAACAAAATATGCGTGCCTTTTGGACGGTCATTATGATTTCGTGAGTTTTGAAAACACTTATGAAAAATGCCCGATAAAATCACTCGACAAGGTAATTAAAAAACTTATAAAGGAGAATAAAAATGTTACTTGATTGGTTGTTTGGCAGCAAAGATAGCGAAGTCGAAAGAGCGGACGACGAAGTTTCAATTTTTGAAGATGACGATGACGACGAACTTTGACGAAGAAACCCACAAATATACAATAGACGGAATAGAATATCCGAGTGTAACCGAAATTTGTGAGCCGATTTCTTTCAAGCGATTAGACGCATTGTCCAAAAGTTTGCTTGACAGGGCAAAGCAACGCGGCACGGAAGTCCACGAACTTTGTGAAACTTATGCGCTTACAGGCGAAGTCGATGACGAAATGAAAGAAAGCCCATATTTGCCTTATATCGCAAGTTTTGTCGAATGGTATAAAACTTATCGACCAAAAGTGATTTACACGGAAAAGACACTGTTTTCGGCGAAATTAGGGTATTGCGGGAAGTGCGACCTTGTTTGCGAGATTGACGGAAAGATTTTTTTGATTGATTACAAGGCAACAAGTGCGATTGATAAAAAGTCGTTATCGGTGCAGTTGGTCGGGTACAAAAATTTACTTGCCGAGTACGGCATAAACACCGAGTGCGAATATGTATTGCACTTAAAAAAAGACGGATATGTTTTCAAGCCGATAAAACTCGATTATGAGTGGTTTGATATTTTACTTAAACACAATAAAAAATTAAAGGAGAAATATAATGGAAAATGACATTATTGTTTATGAAGCACCACAAGTTGATATTAAGTCGTATCGTTCCGATTATTTGGTTTCGATTAACGATAAGCAAGCAAGCCTTAAAAGAGATGTCGATTTTGGCAAGATAACTCGCAAAGACGGCTCTGCAATCACCAAACGTCCGTGTTTATATAAGGCGGGCGCACACAAAATCTTAACATTGTTCGGGTTGAGATACACCACCGAAATGGTTAAAGAAGTTGCCGATTTTGAAAAAGGATATTTTTATTATGTTTTCAAGTGTACGGCATATTATGGCGATATGGCAGTAAGGACAGGCTGGGGCTGTGCAAACACAAACGAGAAATCAAGCGGCTTTGCAAGTGCCTACGATGTGGCAAATACGAAACTTAAACTTGCCGAAAAAAGAGCCGAAGTTGACCTTGCAATTAAACTTGCCGACGCAAGCGGTTGGTTTACACAAGATATTGATGACGAAGATAACGAGCAAAGAGCAAAGGAAATCTTGTCTGACAATGACCCGATAACCCCGAAACAAATCAAGAGAATTTTTGCGATTGCTGCGAACAATGAGATTACGGCGGAGAAAGCAAAGCAACTTCTTGTGAGCAAGGGCTATGCGTCCACCAAAGACATCAAGCAAAAAGACTATGACGAAGTGGTCGAATACTTTGAAAAATACAATGAAAACAAATAAGGAGAAACATATATGATTTATCTTGTAGAGAAAGGCGAAAACAAAAGCAAGTATGAAATCCGCAGAGTAAAGTACGTTGAGAGTTGCAAGTGCAATAAACTCAATATACAATACAAAGACAAAGTAACAAACGCTTATGAAGAAGCGACAATTACGATTTGGGGCGAGCAGTTGGCGATTACCCCGCATAATTGGGAAAATAAGACCAAAGGCGACGAAATCCAAATCAACAAGGTGTCGGCAATCGGGCTTAACCCCGAATACAAAGGCAAGAGAACTCTTAACATTACAGTTCCGTCCGACGGCTTTTCGCTTATAAGAGCAAACGCAGACAATATCATTTACGGCAACACTGCAACAACCTCTACCGCACCGCAATCTTTTAGCGGAATGGACGAATATTTACCTTTTTAAGTGAATAATGGATAAGTTTGTTATTATATCGGACACAAGACAGCAAGAGGGCAAGCACGAAGCAAAACTTGCATATTTTAAGGCACAAGGTTATAAAGTAGTAAGGACGAAACTTTTTGTCGGCGACTATGCCCGACTTGATAACCAAACGATAGCCATTGACACGAAGAAAGATTTTTTGGAACTCTGCGGAAATGTCTGCGGAAACCAACACGAAAGGTTTAGGGACGAGTGCAAGCGGGCGAAAGAGTGCGGAATACAACTTATAATTCTTATAGAAGAAATACCGCCGCACGGAAACTTGGCTGAATGGCACTCTCCCCGAACGAAAGTCAAAGGGGAAACCCTTGCAAAGTGTTTGCGAACAATGCAAGAGCGATACGGTGTTAAGTTTGGCTTTTGCGACAAGGCAAGCACGGGAAAAATCATTATAAACATACTTAAAGGAGTAGATAAATGAAAGTACGACAAGTGGCGGAACTCGTCAAAGAGATTTTGGAACAGAAACCGAAAGCAAGGGACTGCGATTTTGTCCTTTATGGTTTTGTCCTTAATAAATATGGGTATTCAATCAATATCCCGTTCGGTGAACTTGCGGAAAGAGTAAAGGCGAAAGAAATTCCGCCAATGGAAACGGTAGGGCGCACAAGGCGCAAATGTATGGAACTTTACCCGTCATTGCGGGGTAAGTCTTATAAGCCGAGAGAAGAAAGGCAACTTGAATTTGTCGATTTCGCAAAGGACGGAAGTATATGAAACCCGAAGATTTTATTAAAGAGCAGGAAAAACAAACAAAAGCGGCGTTGGATTTAGGCACATTATTTGCACTTTTTGCGATAGTTGGGCTTATACTTGACATCGTGCTTGCCACAAAACACGCAAGTTCGGCTGTGGAAATCGCAAGTTATGTAATTATAGGAGTAATATTAGTGCTTGTTGTTTTTTCGTCATTAGCGGCGATAAAGTCGGCAAAAGCCGATATGAAAACGCTTAAAGCACTTAAAAAGGCGGTGGAAGAATATGACAAGCAAGCAGAATGAGAAATTACAAGACCTTGTATGTGCAATGATATATAAATGGTTTGGGCTAAACATAGGCGACCTTGCCAAAATAGCGAAACCCACAAAGTGTGATTACATTACTTCCGACGAAATCCAAAGGCTTTGCCGAGAAATAGGAGAAGAAAATGATTAGTTTATTCAATGAAGATATAATGGCAATGCGGGTTTATACAAGAGTGGTTAAGCCCGCCGAGAACGAGTTTATCACCTATCCCGACACGATATGGAAGAAGATACTTGTATTATATGAAGAAAAGACACCGAACTTTAAGGACACCGTTTTTTCTATCATAGAGTATGAGTTTGAAAACGATAACCATACCATTTATGAGAATAGGACAAAACTTGAAAACCTAACCGATTATATGGACAAGTGCAACAACACCCTTGACGACGGCTTTGAGGAAGTCGAAATTCGCCACTTGCAAGACAAACTCGCAGAAGCGTGGTATGGCAAAGAGCCAAAGGAATAATATATGTTAGATATTATACAAGATATTGACGAAAATGGCGAACCCGTCCAAATGGACGAAATCGACTATAAGATAGACAAAATCAAAAAAGGCACAAGCGAAATGTTTTCAAGGCTTATCGCCGAAAAAACCGCAAACGAAGCCCGCTCTAAACCGCTTACGGCAAAATATGGCTATCGCCTTGCAACGAAAATTACGGCAGTTATCCACCAACTCGGACTTAAAGACACCGACCATATTATTAGTCTAAATAATGACGATATAAGGGGATATTTCAACGCCTATTCCGACCTTATCGCATTTTATAACGAATACTTTGACTTTCCTGCCAACAAGCAAGATTTTTGCGCCTTAATCGGCATAACGGTTAAAGTTTACAATTCGTGGGCGGAAGATGACGATGACGAGCGACGGCTTTTAGTGCAATCAATCGACGACTATTTCAACTCACTCGGCTTTCACGCGGGCGAAGTCGGAAACGTCAACGACAAGGCAACAATGGCGCGAATGAAAATCAAGGACGCGGGGCAAGGGCTTGTAGAAAACAACTTTTCAGCAACAATCTCGGTTGAAAACAAACTTAACCAAAGCCCGCTTGAACTCCAAAAGCAACTTGAAAGGCTACTCGGCGCAAGTATGACGGCGGAACAAAAAAAATTA